>ENA-OQNO01000052-OQNO01000052.1-human-gut-metagenome-genome-assembly--contig:-NODE-52-length-146331-cov-64.735493_pt1 | contig 146331 bp, 130 predicted proteins | sample MGYA00242629_ERZ504880 | MGnify/ENA primary metagenome ERZ504880 (study PRJEB26092, sample SAMD00036377) | human gut metagenome | host: Homo sapiens | study: EMG produced TPA metagenomics assembly... | reverse complement strand
CAAGCTCCTCATCTCTCGTTCGACTTGCATGTGTTAGGCGCGCCGCCAGCGTTCGTCCTGAGCCAGGATCAAACTCTTTATAAATGATATTTATCACTTAAAAAGTGTTAAATCTCTCTTCGCTCAGCACGCAATCGCTTGCGTCCTGTGTGAATTACTTTGTTTGGAATTGTTTAACGTGTTTTTCCAACACGAAAATAGGTTCCGTTACAAGTTTTTCGATATTGTTCAATTTTCAAGGTCCTGTTTGCGCCTCAGCCTTGCGGCTGACAGCTTATTTATTTTACCACCGAAGCACCAGATTGTCAAGCACTTTTTTGAAGATTTTTTGAAGTTCTTAGGAGAATTAATCGACCTTCGTACTTTTCCTGTCGCTTTTTCGGAGGTGTTTGTGTCAGACGTCCGCCTGACAGTAATTTATTTTAGCACAGACCCCCTCAAAAAGCAAGTCCTTTTTTCACTTTTTTTGAATTATTTTGCGGTTCGTCCTTTTGCCCAGTTTTTTCTCTCAGATTTGGCCGCTCTGTCCATCATTCGTCCAACAGCCTGTCCCGCATCACCTTTAATATCTTGCGCTCCCGCCGGGAGATCTGTACCTGCGTGGTATGGAGCAGTTTTGCCGTATCGCTCTGGGTCTTGCCCCCATAAAAGCGAAGCTGGATAATAAGCCTGTCCTCTTCGGGCAGGCTCTTCAATACCTCCGCCAGGCCTATCTTATCTGCAAGCTCTTCCTCCGGCGACTCTACCGGAATATCCATCTGACGGTCGCCCTCTTCCCGGTTCTCCGGCGTCAGACTCACCGCAGGCTGCGCCGCCTGGATAGCCAGCGTGATATTCTCCACGCTTTCCCCCAGCTCCTCTGCCAGCTGCGACAGAGTAGGCTCTGCTCCGCAAAGCTTGCTGTGATGCTCCCGGGCCGCATTGATGCGCAGGCTCAGCTCTTTGAGTGACCGGCTCACCTTTACAGTGCCGCCGTCCCGGAACAGCTTTTTGATCTCGCCCAGAATGACCGGCACAGCGTAGGTGGAAAAACAGACGCCACGCGACTCATCAAAGCCGTCATACGCTTTTACCAGCCCCATACAGCCGGCGCTGTAGAGGTCGTCGTATTCAATGCCTCTCCCCCGGAACCGTCCGGCACAGGAATGCACCAGCCCCAGATTCTGCTCGATGAATGCGCTCCGCCGGGTCTTGTCCGTTACCATTGCGACGCCCTCTTTCTCTTTATTATGTAGAGCGCTCATCCAGACGCTTGGTCAGAACCACCCGCGTCCCCTTTCCGGGCTGAGAGGACACCTTGACCTTATCCATAAAGCTCTGCATCACCGCAAAGCCCAGACCGGAGCGCTCTTCCGGGTTGCCGGTGGTGAAAAGAGGCTCCATGGCCTTTTCGACGTCCGGGATGCCGATGCCCTTATCCGTCACCGTTATCTTCACCAGCCGCTCCGGGTAGACGGCGATGCACAGGGTCACCGGGCCGATGGCATCCGGGTAGGCGTGGACGATGCAGTTGGTCACCGCCTCGGACACCGCCGTCTTGATGTCGGCCAGCTGCGGCACGGTGGGGTCATACCGAGCCAGAAAGGCCGCCGCTGCGCCCCGGGCAAAAGCCTCGTTTGCACTGAGCGAATCAAATTGGATCTTTGCACTGTTTTCCGCTTTCATTTATATCCCTCCTGATACTTCCCCGCCCGGCTCGGTGCAGGGGATGCTTGCAAGCTGTAAGACCCGCCGGAGCTGTTCCGGCGCGTGCTGGATGCGCAGACTGCCGCCCAGCGTCCGGGCGCAGCGCTGCCGCCCCAGTATCAGCCCGATGCCCGACGAATCCATGAACCCCACTCCGCCGAGGTCCATCACCAGAATGCGCGGGCTGCGGGTGAGCAGGGCGTCGTCCAGCTGGATGCGAAGCCCCTGCGCCGCGTCGTGGTCGATCTCGCCGGCCAGATAGGCGTAGAGCACATCGTCTGCCGCGCTGAAGGTCACTGTCGCCATATCCTCATCTCCTTTTTTCTGGCATAAAGAAAAGACCTGTACACCTTTTCAGTGTACAGGTCTTTCGGGTTATTTTTTAGTGAACGGTGTCGCTCAGCGGTTCTCCAGCAGCTTCTCAGAAGCTATTTCGTAAGCGGGGTGCACCGAATGACGAGAATTTTTGCCCGCAGACAAGGCGATTTTCCGCTGCAATCCTTGGTGGATCGCAAGGGAAATCAACGCAGTATGCAGGCAAAAAGACCGTTCAGACGGTGTGCAATGCTTATGAAAATAGTTTCAGGGCCTCGAGGGCGATGGCCTCACTGCCGCAGACCAGCAGGCCGCGGCGGCTGTTGGCTTTCGCCTGCTCCACGGCCTCGGCCAGCGTCGGGCAGAACACCGCGTCGAAGTGATACCGTGCCTTTTCGGTCAGGCGCTCTGCCAGCGCCGCTTCCGTTCCCGCCGGGGCGACAAGGAAGACTTTGTCGAAGGGGTTCTCGCCCATGCCGGGCATGGTGCTCTTGTCCTTCTTCTGCTCTTCCGAAGTCAGTCCGGTCTCCAGTGCGGCAAGGAACGACTCCGCGCCTTCCTCTTCCGTCAGGCCGATCACGGCGCTCATGTGGCGCACCTTGGCCATATTGAGGACGCGCAGAAGGGCTGCAGCCTGCTGCGGGGTACGGCAGGCGTCGAGGATGACGAGGGGCTTCTGGGACAGGACGCGGATGCTGCTGCGGTTCTCCACAGCGGCAAGGCCCGCCAGAATGGCCTCATCGGGGATTTCAAAGCCCTTGCGCCAGAGGGCCAGCGCCAGCTCGACCGCGACGGCGGCATTGCCCGCCGCATGACGGCCCAGGAAGGCCAGAGGGGCGGTGTATCCGCCGTAGTCCACCTTGCTGGTGAACTTTTCCGCCTCGAGGAAGGTGATGTCCTCGGCGTCGGGGACGACGAGCTCACACTCGGCCTTGGCCGCCGCCACCACCAGCTCACTCAGAACAGCCTTCGGCTGCTCCGGCGCGGTGACGCAGACGGCGTCCTTCCGCATGACGCCTGCGGCCAGCGCGGCCAGACGCTCCACCGAGCGGCTCACACCGTCCGGGCCGATGGCCGTGACGGCGCAGACCGGCATATTGGGCAGGGCCGATGCCAGACCGGCATCCGGCAGCTCCACCACTGCCAGCTTGCAGCCTGCCGCACCAAAGCAGCGGGCCGCAGCCGCCAGCTCTGCCGCCTCACGGGGCAGAGGCTTTGCGGCACTGAGAGCCTCAGCAGCCTGACAGAGCAGCACCGGGTCCACCGACACGCCGCCGATGGCGATGCGGGCCGACAGCGGCTCACAGCCGGCGCGGTAGAAGCCGGTGTGGAACGCCGCCTCCCGGAGGATGGCCGCCAGCAGACCGGCAGCAGCGGTCTTGCCCGCCGTGCCGGCCACACCGACGAACTGCACCTTCTGGACATCCGCCGTCAGGGCAGCGCGCAGCTCCTCCGCCGGGGCAAAGCCCTCGGGCAGAGAAGAGAAATATTCGTTTGCCTGTTCGATGGTCATTGCGTCAATCCTCGTTTCGATGTTTGTAGAGCAGTCAGCACATCCTGCACAGGGCCAGACAGAACAACCCCACCAGAATACCGGCCATCACGCCCGAAAAATCCAGCCAGACGTCGGTGAGCTGGCTGCTCCGGCCATCGCTGAACATCTGGATGGTCTCGTCCGTCAGAGCCGTGAGCAGACCGCCCAGGATCGGCCACGAGATGTGAACGAAAAAGTGCCGGGTGTAGACCCGCAGGCAGAGAGTGAGCAGGAAGCCTTCCAGCGCATACTCGCAGAAATGTGCCAGCTTGCGCACGATGTGGTCTGTCAGGTGGTTTGCCGCGCCGGGCATTCCCAGACGGGTGAACACCTTTTTCATCAGAAGCAATACTCGTCCGCTTGCCGTTTCCGAGACGTCACCGATCTGCATGGAGTTGGAGAAGATGAATACGATGCAGGCGATGAGTGCAAAGGTAAAGATGACTCGTGCCGCAATGAGCCAGGGAGAAGTTTTTTGCATATCAGGATCCGTTTTCCGCATCAGCCCAGGGCCTTGATGCTCTGCTCAATGTTGGCAAGCTTGTCCTGGCTCTTGGCGTGCTTATTGCGGATGTCCTCCACCAGAGCGGCGGGAGCGCGCTCGACGAACTTGGGGTTGTTGAGCTGGTTCTCGAACATGGCCAGTTCCTTCTCGGCCTTGGCCTTTTCCTTGTTCAGGCGGGCCAGCTCCTTGTCGCGGTCGATGAGCTCCATCATGGGGATGAAGCCGCGGGCGGCGTGGGTGGACACCTGCACCATGCCGTCGGTGCTGCCCTCATACTTTTCGGTGAAGGTCACATCGGTGGCGAAGGCGAACTTTGCCAGATAGACCTCGGCGTTCTGGAAGGGAGCCGGGTCAGCCGTCTCGATGATCATGCTGGTCTTCTTGGCGGGGTGGACGTTCATCTCGGTGCGCATGGTACGCACAGCCTTGATGTAGTCCATCACCTTCTCGAAAGCTTCCTCTTCGTCGGCCCAGTTGTGAGCTTCATCGAAGGTGGGCCAGCTCTGGGTCATGATGGTCTCGGCAGAGCCGGGCAGAGCCTGATACAGCTCCTCGGTGATGAAGGGCATGAAGGGGTGCAGCAGCTTGAGGGCCTTGTCCAGCACATACACCAGCACGCGGCGGGCAGTGTCGGCCTGCTCGGCGTCGCCGGAGTTCAAGCGGGGCTTTGCGATTTCGATGAACCAGTCGCAGTAGACGTCCCAGATGAAGCTGTTGATCTTGGCAGCGGCCAGACCCATCTCGTAGTGGTCGAGGTTGTCGCTCATGGCGCCGGCCACCTGATTCAGCTTGGTCAGCACCCACTTGTCGCTCATGTCCAGCTTATCCTCGCTGGGCAGGCCGGGCTGGAAGTCCTCGGGCAGGTTCATCAGCACGAAGCGGGTAGCGTTCCACAGCTTGTTTGCAAAGTTGCGGGCAGCCTCCACCTTCTTCTCGCTGTAGCGCATATCATTGCCCGGGGTAGAGCCGTCCACCAGCATGAAGCGCAGGGCGTCAGCGCCGTACTGGGCGATGACTTCCAGCGGGTCGATGCCGTTGCCCAAGGATTTGGACATCTTGCGGCCCTGGCTGTCGCGGACGATGCCGTGGATGCAGACGGTGTCGAAGGGAGCCTTGCCGGTGTAAGCCAGACCGGAGAAGATCATGCGGCTGACCCAGAAGCCGATGATGTCGTAGCCGGTGACGAGGGTGTTGGTGGGATAGAAATACTTGAGGTCTTCGCTCTCCTCATTGGGCCAGCCCAGAGTGCTGAAGGGCCACAGAGCGGAAGAGAACCAGGTGTCGAGGGTATCGGGGTCCTGGGTGAGCCTGGTGCCGCCGCACTTGGGGCAGGTGCAGGGTGCGCTCTTGGCGACCACAGTCTCGCCGCAGTCGTCGCAGTACCAGGCCGGGATCTGGTGGCCCCACCACAGCTGGCGGCTGATGCACCAGTCGCGGGTGTTCTTCATCCAGTTCATATAGTTCTTGGTGAAGCGCTCCGGCACGAACTTGATGTCGCCCTTCTCCACGCTCTCGATGGCGGGCTTGGCCAGAGGCTCCATCTTGACGAACCACTGCTTGGACACCATGGGCTCGATGGTGGAGTGGCAGCGGTAGCAGGTGCCGACCTCGTGCTTCAGAGGCTCGATCTCCTTCAGGAAGCCGCCCTCCTTCAGGTCCGCGAGGATGGCCTTGCGGGCCTCGAGGGTGGTCATGCCGGCATACTTGCCGCAGTCCAGCACATGAGGCTCGTTGACGGTGTTCTTGCCCGCGGCAAACAGAGCATCGGCAGCAGCCTTGTCGGCGGCACCGGTCATGTGGCCGTCGTAGGTAAAGACGCGGACGATGGGCAGGTCATGGCGCAGGCCGACCTCAAAGTCGTTGGGGTCGTGGGCCGGGGTGATCTTCACGACACCGGTACCCTTGGTCATGTCGGCGTGCTCGTCGCAGACGATGGGGATCTCCTTGTTCAGCAGGGGCAGGATGACATGGCAGCCGTGCAGATGAGCATAGCGGGGGTCATCGCCGTTGATGGCAACGGCGGTATCGCCCAGCATGGTCTCGGGACGGGTGGTAGCCAGCTCCAGCATCTCGCCGGTCTCCTTGACCGGGTAGAGCAGGTGCCAGAAGCTGCCGTCCTTTTCCTCATACTCCACCTCGGCGTCGGAAATGGAGGTGTTGCAGTGGGGGCACCAGTTGACCATGCGGTTGCCGCGGTAGATGAGGCCCTTGTCGTACAGGCGGACAAAGACTTCCTTGACAGCCTCAGAGCAGCCCTCGTCCATGGTAAAGCGCTCGCGCTCCCAGTCGCAGCTGCTGCCCAGCTTCTTGAGCTGGCTGACGATGCGGTTGCCGTACTTGGTCTTCCAGGCCCAGGCGCGCTCCAAGAAGCCGTCGCGGCCCACCATTTCCTTGGTCAGTCCCTCAGCGCGCATGGCCTCCACGACCTTGGCCTCCGTAGCGATGGAAGCGTGGTCCGTGCCAGGCACCCACAGGGCGGCATAGCCCTGCATCCGCTTGGTGCGGATGAGGATGTCCTGCATGGTGTTGTCCACGGCGTGGCCCATGTGGAGCTGGCCGGTGACGTTCGGAGGGGGCATCACGATGGTGTAGGGCTTCTTGTCGGGGTCGGCCTTGGTGTGGAAGTAGCCGCCATCCAGCCAGAACTGGTAGATGCGGTCTTCCACCTGGCTCGGATCATACTGTTTTGCGAGTTCTTTCATAGTATCCTCCCAGAAGGTTTGTGAAGTGGGACGAAAAAAGCCGCCCCACGGAGCGTTCCATGGGACGGCTGTAATATAACCGCGGTACCACCCAAATTGCACACGGCTTTCTGCCGTATGCCCCTTGATGCCCCGATAACGTGGGGCAGACCCGGAGGCGACTACTCCTGTTTCCCCGCCTCTGCTCAAAAGCGACAGCACGCCGCACCGCCATACCGGGTTTTCAGCAGCCCCCGGCTCTCTGGATGGCGAAAACGACGCACACTCTTTTTCCTTGCATTTATAAAAAGAATATAGCGTTTTTTGTGCGTTTTGTCAATCTCTTTTTCATCGGAACAAAATTTTCACATCCTTGTGCGGGGCCTTCGCTCCCTGCGTCAGGCAGATTTTTTCTTCTCACCCCTCCGCGCCCAAAAGCTCCGTTTTCAGCCGGGCAATGAGCCGCTCCATCAGGGCCACACGGTTGAAGGGGGTCATGAGATAGAAGCCGTCGGCGTAGGGCAGAGCCTCCCGGGCCATCTGCATCGACACCTCAAGGCCCAGCGCCTCGCCCTGCTCCCGGTCGAGGCCCGCGAAGCGCTGGATGATGTCCTCCTCCACATGGATGCCGTTGATCTCGTTCTCCATGAAGATGGCGTTCCGCTGGCTGACTACGGGCATGATGCCGGCCAGGATTTTAGCCCGTTCGCCCAGTGTCTGACGGGCCTTGCGGAGATTTTCCACCGCCTGTGCCGACAGCACCGGCTGGGTCAGGAAGCCCGACATCCCGTTTTCCAGCTTTTCCACAGCCCGGCGCAGCTCCACCTCAAAGTTCCGGGCGTTGAGATTCAGCGCACCAAGGACGGTCATGGCCGAGGGCATCTCCCGGCCCTCCCCGGCCAGCGAGACGATGTACTGGGCCAGCTTGCGGGAGTTGAACTGGTAGACATTCTTCACCTCGTCCCGCTCTGCGGTGGGGATGGGGTCGCCGGTGATGGCCAGCACCTCTCGCACGCCCTCGGCGTAAAGGCCCAGAAGAAGGGCCTTGGTGGCGTTGAGGTTGCGGTCGCGGCAGGTCAGGTGGGGCAGAGCACACATTCCCAGTTCCCGGTGTACCCGGCAGGCCACGAGGGAGGAATCCATCCGGGCCTGCGCGATGGGGCAGTCGGCGATGGTCAGCAGGTCAGCGCCTGCGGCCTGCAGCCGCCGTGCACCCTCCAGATAGCCGCTCAGGTCGGCCACCCGGGGCGAATCCAGTTCAATGGCGATGACCTTCTCGCCTGCGTTCAGTTTCCGCAGGAAGGCATCATCTTTTTCCACCGCCGGTGCAGTCCCGGTGGAAAGCTTCGCTGCCGGAGCGGCCTCGGTCCGCTGGGGCAGGGCATCCAGCTCTGCACGCAGGGCCGCGATGTGGGCGGGCGTCGTGCCGCAGCAGCCGCCCAAAATACGGACGCCCGCAGCGGCGATCTGCCCCATCTCCCGGGCAAAATACGCAGGCTTGCCCTGATACAGCACCCGCGCCCGGGTGACTACCGGATAGCCCGCGTTGGGCATCACCGACAGGGGCAGCAGCGTCTCGCCAAGGCCCTGCACCAGTTTTTTCATCGCGCCGGGGGCCGAGACGCAGTTCAGGCCCACGGCGTCCACCACGCCGCTCTGCTCCATCCGGTGCAGCAGGTCGCGGAACAGCAGGCCCTCGCGGGTGTAGCCGTCCGGCAGCACCGCGAAGGACACCATGACGAAGGCGTCCGGCACGGCCACACACAGTGCCTTTACCGCCTCCACAATGCCCACATCGGAGCTGAGCGTCTCAAAGAGGAAATTCTTTGCCCCCAGTGCGGCGAACTGCTGCGCCACAAGGCCGTAAGCGCTGCTGGCCGGGGCAGCCTCGGTGTCCGGGGCAGGGCCGAGGTCAGCAAAGACGGCGGCGTCCTTCTCCGCAGCGGCATCACAGGCCAGCTTCCAGCCCGCCTCGGCCAGCTCTTCCCAGCCCGGCATCTGGGCCGCCGCCATCCGGGGCAGACCGAAGGTGTTGGTCTTGATAGCCTGCGCACCGGCGGCCAGATATTCCGCATGGACCTTCTTCACGCCCTCGGGGTCGGTGAGGTTGGCCATTTCGCAGTCCGCGCCCGGTGCCGCTTTATAATAGGTACCCATGCCGCCGTCGAACAAAAGCGGCTTGTGGGCAAGATGCTCTCGGATGTCCGTCATAGAAAGGTTCTCCTTTTTTATTTTCCTTGATTTTATAAAGAAATTCAGGTATAATTTTTGTATGAAAGTGAGGTGCTTTTGGATGCCCAAGATTCGTTCCAGCGCAGACCTGCGCAACAACTACAATGAGATCTCCACCTTCTGCCACGACTACGCCGAGCCGGTGTTCATCACCAAAAATGGCAAAGGCGACCTTGCCGTGATGAGCATCGAGACCTACGAGGCCCTGACCGCCCGGTTCGATTTGTATGCGAAATTGCAGGAAGGTCTGGATGACGTGGCGGCGGGAAGAACGCGCCCCTGGGAAGATGTCCGCAAAGAGCTGTCGAAGCAATGGGGGCTTGAATGAACTACAAGATTCATGTCTCTCACGCCGCCGAGCACGACCTGCACTCTGCCGCAAACTACATTGCTCACCAACTGCAAAATCCGCTGGCCGCTCGCCGGATGCTGGCAAATGCACTTGCAAGCATCGACTCGCTCGAAACATTTCCCGGACGCTTTCCGGTGATCGATGAGCCGCTTCTTGCCTCTCATCAGCTCCATTTTGTCCCTGTGCAGAATTATCTTCTGTTCTATAGGATCGACTCTTCCACCCAGACCGTCCACATCCTCCGCTTCCTGTATGGTCACAGCGACTGGCAGACTATCCTGCGGGCGGATGTTCTTCCAACCTGAGCATTCTCCCCGGCTCTTTGCCGGGGAGAATTTTTATGCAGTCATCTTCAGTTTAATGAAGTTTGCGCACTTGTCAAGCATTTTTGCCCCGAAGCAGCCCATTTTGCTTGCGCCGAAGCCGGTTTTGTGCTATTCTATGCATATTTACAATGGTTGGGAGGAATGTATCATGCGCCACGCCGGCACACAGGAAATCGAAACGCCGCGGCTGCTTCTGCGCCGCCTTATGCCGTCGGATGCCCCGATGATGTACGCAAACTGGGCCAACGACCCGGAGGTCACCCGCTGGCTGCGCTGGACGCCGCACAAGGATGTGGCCGAGACGCAGGAGCTGCTGAGCGCATGGGCGCTGCTCTATCCCAACGAGGACTACTACCAGTGGGCCATCGTGGAAAAGGCCACCGGCCAGGTGTTTGGCAGCATCAGCATCTTTACCTCCTCCAGTGTAGAGCCGGAGCGGGACCCCTGGCCCGGCTTTGACCACAGCAACGGCGTGTGGGAGGTGGGCTACTGCATCGGCAGAGCATGGTGGGGCAAAGGCTGCACCACCGAGGCCCTGAACGCTCTGGTAGAATACTGGTTCAAGAATACAGACAGTAATTGGCTTGCCTGCTCCCACGCCGTGGAGAACCCCGCCAGCGGCAAGGTCATGATGAAAGCAGGCTTTGTCTACGACCACGAGGCCGCCTACCATAAATTCGACGGTACAGCGATACCCTGCAGGTACTATGCCCTGACGCGAGAACACTACGAATCGCTATATTCTCCAAACGAATAACAGAAAGGAATCATTTTGAGCGAACTTTACGATATTTTAGTCGAAACTCCCCCGACGAAGGTCATCCTTCTCGCCCTCGACCAGGGCCTGTGGGACTGCGAGCGCAGCCTTGCCGAGCTGGCTGCGCTGTGCGAGGCCAACCACATGGAGGCCGTGGCCGAAGTCACCCAGAAGCGCCAGACCCCTGAGACCGGCATCGTGCTGGGCAGCGGCAAGCTGGAAGAAGCCGCTGCGGCCGCAGCAGAGCTGGGGGCCGAGTGCGCCGTCTTCGACGGTGAGCTGACCGGCAGCCAGATCCGCAACATCTCCACGGCCCTCGGCGGCCTCGAGGTCATCGACCGCACCATGCTCATCCTCGAGATCTTCCGCAGCCGTGCCGTGACTAACGAAGGCAAGCTGCAGACCGAGCTGGCGCTCCTGCGCTACCGTCTGCCCCGCCTGCAGGGCATGGGCGAAAGCCTGAGCCGTCAGGGCGGCGGCGGTGGCGGCGGCGGCGGCGCCCGCCGTGGTGCCGGTGAAACGAAGCTCGAGCTTGACCGCCGCCACGTCCACGCCCGCATCGACGCACTGGCTGAGAAGCTGGCCGAGATGGAAAAGCGCCGGGGCGAGAGCCGGAAAGCCCGCGCCAAGACCGGAATGCCGGTGGTCAGCCTCGTGGGCTACACCAATGTGGGCAAATCCAGCCTGATGAACGCCCTCTGCGGCCCCAGCGTCGCCGAGGCCGATATGCTCTTTGCCACCCTCGACCCCACCAGCCGGAAGCTTGTCCTGCCCAGCGGCATGGCCGTGCTGCTGGTGGACACCGTCGGCTTCGTCTCCCGTCTGCCCCACAATCTGGTGGAAGCATTCAAATCCACGCTGGAAGAGGCCGCATGGTCGGACGTCATCGTCCGGGTGGCCGACGCCGGCGATGAGCAGCGGGAAGAGCAGCTGGCCGTCACCGACGAAGTGTTGGACGGCCTCGACTGCGCCGACATCCCCCGCCTGACCGTCTACAACAAGTGCGACAAGCCCGGCGCGCTGAGCTTCGACCCCGACATCCTGCTCACCAGCGCCAAGACCGGCTACGGCCTCGACAAGCTGCTGGCCAAGCTGGACGAGACCCTCAGCGACCGCGTCCACACCATCCGCGTTCTCCTGCCCTACGATAAGCTGGGCCTCGCCGCCCCCATGCGGGAGCGCGGCAGCGTCCAGCTCGAGGAGTACCGCGAAGACGGCCTCTACCTCGAAGGCATCGTCAAGACCGAAGACCTCCACTGCTTCGAGGGCTATCTGGTCTGAGGACCCGCATACGAAAAGAACCGGACTCCGCGGAGTCCGGTTCTTTTGCATTTCAAGGCATCAGCCTGCGGCAGAGGGCGCTTCCTCTGCGCCCATCATCTGATCGTACCGGCCGGTGAACACCCGTTCCGGCAGGGCCGCCGTCAGGGCGAGGGCGGCGGTAAACCGCTCCTCATCGGTCAGCTCTTCCTCCACCGGTGGGAAGTGCGCGAGCACTTCGTCCAGCTGCTTTTTGACCGCCCGGGCCACAAAGATGCCCCGGTCGGTGAGGTAGATCTTGCCGTAATACTCCTTGACGATCATCCCCCGCTCCATCAGCAGGTTCAGCACCCGCACCACCGAGGGTTTGGTCACGCCCAGCTTCTCGGCGATGCTGCGGGAGCTGATGTCAAGATGGGTCTGCGAGACCTCATAGATCGCGAGCAGGTACCGCAGGTGTGCTGGCGTCAGTTCCATCTCGTATCACTCTCTTTTCGTTATATCACACAAACTCTTGGTTCACAAAAGGGGCGCGGGCCAAAGCCTTGACCCGCGCCCCCTTCTCCTACGCGATCGCTCAGTGGCAGCCACCGCCGCAGCTGCTGCAGTTTCCACTGCAGCCGCCGTCACAGCCGCCGCTGCATCCACTGCAGCCACCATGCTTATGAGAGTGCCAGGTGATCCAGCCTACACCGCCAAACACGATGGCTCCGACGATGATCGTCGGCAGATTGAAATTCGCAGCCAGGAACTCCATCATAACAATGCACTCCTTTCAGCGCGTTTTGAGAAGTTTTTTACTTGATCTTGGAAACGTCGATCTTGACTTCGTTGTCGTTCACATACTTGTTGGGACGTACCATCAGGTAGATGAAGGCCACCAGGATGACAGCAGCCACGATGGTGAAGAAGTTGAAGCCGACCTCACCGGTGATGAGGCCGCCCAGCTGGTACACGACCAGAGCGGAGCAGTAGGCCAGTGCGCACATATAGCCGATAGCGAATGCCGTCCACTTGCCGTTGTTCATCTCACGCTTGATCGCACCCATAGCAGCGAAGCAGGGAGCGCACAGCAGGTTGAAGATCATGAATGCGTAAGCGCTCAGAGCGGTGTAATCAGCAGCAACGAGGCTCCAGATCTCGTCGCCGTTCTCAGACAGCTCCTCGCCGCCGAAGTGATACAGGACGCCGAAGGTGCCGACGACGTTCTCCTTTGCGATCAGGCCGGAGACAGAAGCGACGGTAGCCTTCCAGTTGCCGAAGCCCAGAGGCGCGAAGATCCAAGCGACTTTGGTTGCGATAGCAGCCAGGACGGAGTTGTCCTGATCCTCGACCATGCCGAAGGCGCCGTTCTCGAAGCCGAAGCCCTGCAGGAACCACAGGACGACGGTAGCAGCCAGAATGACGGAGCCGGCACGCTTGATGAAGGACCAGCCGCGCTCCCAGGTAGCACGGAAGACATTGCCCCAGGCGGGGATGTGGTATGCGGGCAGCTCCATGACAAAGGGAGCAGGGTCGCCTGCAAAGGCCTTGGTCTTCTTCAGGATGATGCCGGAGCAGATGATGGCAGCCATGCCGATGAAGTAAGCAGAGACAGCCACCAGAGAAGAACCGCCGAACAGAGCACCTGCGATGAGGCCGATGATGGGCATCTTTGCGCCGCAGGGGATGAAGCAGGTAGTCATGATGGTCATGCGGCGGTCGCGCTCATTCTCGATGGTACGAGAAGCCATGACGCCCGGGACGCCGCAGCCCGTGCCGACCAGCACGGGAATGAAGCTCTTGCCGGACAGGCCGAACTTACGGAAGATACGGTCCATGATGAAGGCGACACGGGACATATAGCCGATGTCCTCCAGGATGGACAGCAGGAAGAACAGGACCAGCATCTGGGGAACGAAGCCCAGGACCGCGCCGACACCGGCGACGATGCCGTCCATGATCAGGCCGTACAGCCAGCCCGCCACGCCGATGCTCTCGAGGAAACCGCCCAGCGCATTGGGGACAATCTCGCCGAACAGGACGTCGTTGGTCCAGTCGGTCGCAAAGGTGCCGATGGCCCAGCCGCCGTCGGCAATGGAAGTACCCATGGACAGGGAGTACATCAGGTACATGATGACTGCGAAGATGGGCAGGGCCAGAATACGGTTGGTGACGATCTGATCGACCTTATCGGAAACGGTCAGGTGCTCGACGCGGGCCTTCTTCTTGACAGCCTTATCGACGACGCCATTGATGTATGCGTAACGCTGGTTGGTGATGATGCTCTCGGCGTCATCGTCCATCTCAGCCTCGCAGTCCTTGATGTGCTGGTCGATGTGAGCGATCAGGTCGGAGGAGAGCTTCAGCTCATCCATGACCTTGTCGTCGCGCTCGAACAGCTTGACAGCGTACCAGCGCAGGAAGCGGTCATCGACTTTGCCCTGGATGGACTCCTCGATGTGAGCGATGGCGTGCTCAACACTGCCGGTGAAGACGTGGGGCAGCTCGCCGCCCTTTCCAGCCTTTGCAGCAGCCATAGCAGCCTTTGCAGCAGCCTCGGTGCCTTCGCCCTTCAGTGCGCTGATCTCAACAGCCTGACAGCCCAGCTCGGCGCTCAGCTTCTTCAGGTCGATCTTATCGCCGTTCTTGCGGACGAGGTCGATCATGTTGACAGCCATGACCACGGGGATGCCCAGCTCGATGAGCTGAGTGGTCAGGTACAGGTTGCGCTCGATGTTGGTGCCATCAATGATGTTCAGGATGGCATCGGGCTTCTCCTTGACCAGATAAGTACGGGAGACGACTTCTTCCAGAGTGTACGGAGACAGGGAGTAGATACCGGGCAGGTCCTGGATGATGACATCCTTCTCGCCCTTCAGCTTGCCTTCCTTCTTCTCGACGGTAACGCCGGGCCAGTTGCCGACGTACTGATTAGAGCCGGTCAGATTGTTGAACAGGGTAGTCTTACCACAGTTCGGGTTGCCGGCCAGTGCAATTTTAATGCTCATTGCAACTCCTTTCCTCTCGTTACGATCAAACGACTTCGATCATTTCGGCGTCGGCCTTGCGCACGCTCAGCTCGTAGTTGCGCACAGTCAGCTCCATCGGGTCGCCCAGAGGTGCGACCTTGCGAACATAGATCTCCACACCCTTGGTGATGCCCATGTCCATGATGCGGCGCTTCACCGGGCCTTCGCCGTGCAGGCGCGCCACGGTGGCAGTCTCGCCGACCTTAACGTCTTTCAGAGTCTTCATAAAAAATCCTCCTCTACTTGTCTTTCTATTCAGAGACTATCCAGTTTCGGAGCGTCTCCCAAACAGCGTTTTGCCGCTGCTCAGCCAACCATAATGCGGTTTGCCATCGTCTTGTCGAGGGCCAGACGGCTCTCCTTGACCTGAACGATGAGGTTGCCTGCGATCTCATTGACGACAGTCACCTGACTGCCCACCACGAAACCAAGCTCTGCCAGATGCAGACGCACTTCATCCTTGCCGGTGATCTTCTGGATGGTGACGGTATCGCCTGCTTTTGCCATAGTCAAAGGCATCATAATTGTTCCACTCCCATTCGTGCTCCCCATTCTGCGGGGAGCTTTTCGGTTCGCTTTTTTTCGTCCTCGGGGATGGTCGCACCAGCCAGACGCCGCAACGCGCTCGCTCATGCCCGCGTCCCCCTCCGAAAAGCTACGGCAGTTAGTCAGTCGCAACTATCAGCACAGATAGTTTATACTTACTAACCCGCATTGTCAACCATTTTCCGGCTCAAAAAAGTTAGTTTGTATGAACAAACAAATTTTCTTCCCTTATTTCAAGAAGATTTTTACAGTTTCTATATGCTAACTTTGTTTGCACATATTTACGATTTTTCTCTTTTACACTCCCCGCAAATGACACAGCCGCCCGGTGCAGGGGGTATTCTGCAACGAGCGGCCGCGTGTCAAAAGGAGGATTCTTCCCGCCAGTGCGTGGTTTCGCTCTGGCGGGCGCCAGGATAAAAAGAGAGTATTTGGAAGAGAATGTCAAAATTCAGGGGCGTCAGGCTGCGACAGCCAGACGCTGGATGGGGGTACCGCTACGGAACAGACGGAGATATACTGTCGTACACTTGTTCAGCTGAGCAAAATGCCGCTGGGCGGCACTGGGGTCACCATAGGCTTTCCAGCAGCCGCAGCAGGTGAAGTTGCGGCCCGCATTTTCGATAAAGCCCACCACATCGTAAAGCGGATAGCCCAGAAATACGCCGATCTCATGGGGAAAATCGGCCTCGCAGCAGAGCCGGCGGGACAGCTGCCGCAAAAGCGGCGCGTAGTCGTCCGACTGCTCAGGCAGAGTGTAGCCTTCCCTGCACAGGAAATCCCGCACCTGCGGCTGGGCCAGCACAGCGCGGAGCCTGCTCTCGCGGTAGACGTACACCAGATACCGGTGGGTCCGCACACAGCCCTTGAGGACGCGGACGCAGAGGCCCTTTTCACCCAGCTGTTCGTTCCAGCTGCGGACGCGGCGGGCAAGGTCGGCGCAGTCGCTCGTCTCGTAGCGGAAAAGTCCCGCAGGCTTTAAGCCGGCCAGCACCGGGGCGCACTGTTCGATCATGACTGTCTCAAAGTTGCGTTCCATGTCTTCGGCCTCCCTGCCCGTTTTCCACTATTGTCTCCTGCCGTGTGGTGCTTATGCAGGAAATATAGTTAGAAAGAGCTAACCTAAACTTCAAAAAGAATGCGGCAGCCTGCCCCTCTCGAGCTTCTTCCGCCTTTCGGTTAGTTATTTCTAACATGGCATTATCTTACCATAGCTCCGGCTCTGTGTCAACACCTTTTTTGCAAAAATATTTGCTCCATTTTCTCCGCCGTGCTATACTGAGCCAAAGCTGATATAAAGGAATGGTATCCCCATGCATCTTATCTCACCCGAAGAGCTGGCCTCGACCATCGCCGACCGTCTGGCCCGACAGCCTGCCGTCCTCGTCGCACTGGATGGCCGCTGCGGCAGCGGCAAAACGACGCTGTCCGAACGGCTGGCAGAGCGTTTTCCTCAAAGCATCACCGTCCACACCGATGACTTCTATCTCCCGCCCTCCCGACGAGTCACAGGCTGGGAGAAGATCCCCTGCGCCAACATGGACATCCGGCGCCTGCGGGATGAGGTCGTCGCTCCCGCCCGGGCAGGGCAGGCGTTCTCCTACCGGGCCTACTCCTGCCGCGAAGGTGCCTATCTGCCGCCGCGTCCCCTCGGCTCTGCGCCGCTGGTCATCGTGGAGGGAAGCTACAGCCATCATCCCAGCCTTGCACCCTATTATGATATAAGAATATTCGTCACCTGCTCTCCCGATGAACAGGCCCGGCGGCTCCGCAAACGGGAGGGGGAGCGGTATTCGAATTTTGTAGAGCGGTGGATCCCGCTGGAAGAGGGGTATTTTGCAAATTACTCCATTGAGGAGAACTCGGAGATGATGGTCGTTACTGATTGACGGCATCGCGCGCCGGTGCGCGGGGTTAGAGCGCTTTTACGCTGGGCTAAGTTCTCTTTTGCGCACCAAAAGAGAACCAGAAATGGTTCTCGCGCTGGTGGCGCGGGGCAGTTTTCTCTTTCGGTCAAATGGCTTTGCGCTCCGCGCGGGCCAGAGGTAGGGAGGGGTGTTTCGAATCCCCCCTCCCTACCTCTGGACTCCACTCTCCCCGCAACGAGTTAAGGGCTGCTCACCCTTAACAATTCCAAAGAAGAAGTCGAAACGGAAAAAAGCTAGTCGCTGCGCTTAACGCTTTTTTCTCGTTTCTCCAATTTGCTGCTTCGCAGCAGACTTTACGCCCTTGCTGAACGTAAAGTTCTGCGAAAGCGTAACACCATCGGCGGAGCCGTAAACCGGAGAAGCCCAAAAAATGCGTTTAGCGAAGCGGCTAGCATTTTTGGGCTTCGACAACCCCTTCGGGATTATCAAGGGCGAGTAGCCCTTGATTCGTGCCTCCCGCGCCTCGAAAGTAGCGGGCACTTTTCTGGTTCTCTTTTGGTGCGCAAAAGAGAACTTAGCCCAGCGTAAAAGCGCTCTAACCCCGCGCACAGGCGCGTGAACCATTTCTGGTTCTCTTTTGGCACGCAAAAGAGAACTTAGCTTAATGGAAGAGCACTCCACCCTTGTAAATCCTCCTCAAAAAGGGTATCATAAAGAAAAAAGCAAAGGAGCCTTACTTATGCGTGCTTACGAGCGACTGCTGAAATACGCCAAAGTATACACCACCTCGGACCCCGAGTCCGGCACCCATCCTTCTGCCGCACGGGAATTTGACCTCGCCCACCTGCTGGTGGAAGAGATGAAGTCCATCGGCATCGAGGACGCCTTTGTGGACGAGCACTGCTACGTCTACGGCAGCATCCCCGCCACCAAGGGCTGCGAGAAGAAGCCCGCGCTGGGCCTCATCGCCCACATGGACACCGCCCCCGACGCTTCCGGCGAGAACGTCAAGCCCATCCTCCACGAGAACTACGACGGCGGCGACGTCACCCTGCCCGGCACCGGCATGGTCATGAAGACCTCCACCTTCCCCTTCCTGAAGGAGCTGAAGGGCGAGACTCTCATCACCACCGACGGCACCACCCTGCTGGGCGCTGACGATAAATCCGGCGTTGCTGAGATCCTGACCGCTGCCGAGACCCTTATCAAAAAGAAGCTGCCCCACGGCAAGCTCTGCATCGCCTTTACCCCCGATGAGGAGATCGGCGAGGGTGCTTCTCTCTTCGACATCCCGGGCTTCGGCGCAGACTTCGCCTATACCGTCGATGGCGGCGACGTGGGCGGCATCGAGTATGAGAACTTCAACGCCGCATCTGCCACTGTCACCATCCACGGCTTCTCCGTCCACCCCGGCAGCGCCAAGGACGCCATGATCAACGCCTCCAACGTGGCAATGGAATTCCACATGGCCCTGCCCGTCATGGCCCGCCCCGAGACCACCGAGGGCTATCAGGGCTTCTACCATCTGTGCCAGATGTATGGCGACGTCACCGAGGCAAAGCTGGGCTACATCCTCCGCGACCACGACGCCGGCAAGCTGCAGTTCAAGAAGGACAACCTTCTCCACATCGCCTGCTACCTCAACGGCAAGTACGGCCCCGGCACGGTGGAAGTCGAGATCAAGGACAGCTACCGCAATATGCTGGAGAAGATCAAGCCCCACTTCCACCTCGTAGAGACGGCCCGCAAGGCCATCGAGAAGGCCGGTCTGACCCCGGAAGAGATCCCCGTCCGCGGCGGCACCGACGGCGCTGTCCTGAGCTGGAAGGGTCTGCCCTGCCCCAACCTCGGCACCGGCGGTTTCAACTTCCACGGCGTCTGCGAATGCACCACCGTCGAGCGGATGGACAAGGCCACCGAGATCCTGCTGAATATCGTTGAACTTTATTCTAAATAACTTCGCATCGTAAAAAATGGCTCCGGCATCTGCCGGAGCCATTTTTTCTTCTTAAAACTCGATGCTCTGCGCCGCCTTGGCGATGGCTCCCAGCAGCTCCACCAGCTTGCTCTCGTCCATCCGGCTGCTGTTGTTGGCAAAGGCGTAGAAGCAGCCCTGCACGCAGAACGAGAGCAGAATGCCCCGGTTCAAATCAGCCGCGAAGGTCGGGTCAGCTTCCTCAAAGCGCTGGCGCAGCCCCTTCTCGATGCTGTTGGCGAAGATGCCCTGCCGACTGCCCGAAAAAAGGATGTTCACGGCCCGTTGGTTCTGCATGAAGGCATGGAACAGCTCCCGCGTCAGCGTCTCTGCCTGATGCAGTGCCACGCTGTCGTTGGTGCGGGGTACGCTGGCCAGGATAGACTCGATGAGCTTGTTTTCCAGTGCATTGGCCAGCGCGTAGATGTCCTCATAGTGGGCATAGAACGTCGATTTGTTGATGCAGGCCATCGCACACAAGTCTTTTATCTTGATTTTTTCCAGAGGGTTCTTCTCCCGCAGTTCCATGAAAGCCTGTTCGATGGCGCGGTCGGTACGGGCGATACGGATGTCCACAAAATCCACCTCTTCCGTGTTTTAGTTGATTATCCAACGGTTTCCGTCTTTCGTCGATGGACAAGACCCCGCGGATTTTTTACAATGAAAGCAGGTCCCTTATTCTTCTTTTTTATAGAGCAGGCCCTTGGCGTCCAGTGCCGCCTCGATGCGGCGGAACGCCTCCGGCGTGGGGCAGCTCAGGGTGTGCAGATGCACACCGCCGGTCATCCGGCTCAGCAGGCACTCGGGCGTGTCCGCCGCCTGCTGGATAAAATGGTCCACATCGTACCGGCTGGCGAGATTGAGGTTGCCGCGCAGCTCACCGTAAAGCGGGTTCTCCACGGCCACATCCACCACGATGCCGCCCTGGTCCACCACGGTATACAGCTCCTCCCGCATCTGGTCTGCAGTGCTGTGGACACAGGCGAGGATGCCCGTATAGCCCCGCGCCGCCGGGTGGAGCTGATAACCCCGGGGCGTTGCATCGATCTGCGTCCCCGACGCCCGCAGCAGGGCCACATCACCCACCACGATCTGCCGCGAGACCCCCAGTTCCCCGGCCAGTACACTGGCACTCAGCGGTGTATCGGCCTCCGTCAGCCGCTCTAAGATCACTTTTCTGCGCTGCGCAGCATTCATCTTCCACACTCCCCCTTTTTATCCTACCAGCCGCAGCAGGGTGGCGTAGTTGGAGGGCAGCTGGACTTTCAGCTTACCCCACTCCACCTGCGTCAGGATGGGCTGACTGCCCACACAGTCGGCCAGCAGGTCTTCGACACCCGAAGCCTCCACCGGCAGCTGGAATTCCATCGAAACCGGGCTGTCACCGTTATTGTACACCGCCACGACAGCCTTGCCGTCCAGCACCCGGGCGTAGGCGTAGCTCTGGGTGGTCAGCGTCAGCTCCTTGAACTCGCCCCAGCTCAGCTCGGGACACTCCGCTTTCAGCCTGCCCAGTGCAGCATAGATGCTGGTGACAGGGTTCGTCTTCTCGGCGTCGGTGTAGTCGGCCAGCTCGAGGCAGGGGCGGAGCGGCCAGTCGCTGCCCCACTCTTTTTTGCCCTCGATGCCAAATTCCGAGCCATAATAGATGGACGGAATGCCCCAAAGCGTATATACTAGAAGAGCAATATGCCGGATGTGGTCGCGGTTGCGCAGTTTATTGGGCAGCCGCTCCACATCGTGGTTATCCGAGAAGTTATAGAGCCGGGTATCGTGGCAGAGGCCCTGCAGACGCCGCATGGTATGGGCGATCTCGAAATAGTTGTGGTCGTTGTGGCCGCTCCACAGACCCTTATGCAGTTCGTAGTTGGTGACGGAGTGGAGCATCTCGGGGTTGGCCCAGCGGCTGTAGTCGCCGTGGATGACCTCGCCCATCAGCCAGAACTCGGGCTTCACCTCGTTGGCAACGCGGCGCAGGCCCTTCATGAAATCGAAGTCCAGCACGTCGGCAGCGTCCAGACGGATGCCGTCAATATCGAACTCATCCACCCAGAAGCGGATGGTGTCGAAGTGGTAGTTCTGCACCTCGGGGTTGCGCTGGTTCAGCTTGACCAGCAGGTTGAAGCCGCCCCAGTTGCCGTAAGAGAAGCCGTCGTTGTACTCGTTGTTGCCCCAGAAATTCACGTCGCAGAACCAGTCGCGGCAGCGGGCGTTCTCGCGGTGCTCCTTCAACTCCTGGAACGCGAAGAAATCGCGGCCCACATGGTTGAACACGCCGTCCACGATGACCTTCTGGCCCCGCTCATGGCAGGCGGTGACAAACTGCTTGAATTCCTCGTTGGTGCCGAGACGCCGGTCTACCAGACGGTAGTCGATGGTGTCATAGCCGTGGGAACCGCTCTCGAACAGCGGGCCGATATAGATCGCCGTACAGCCAAGCTCTGCCGCGTGTTCTGCCCACGCATCCAGCTTTTTGAAAGCCCCGGGGACAGGCTGTCCGTCGTTTTCATGCGCGCAGCCGCACAATCCCAGAGGATAGATGTGATAGAATACCGCATTGTCATACCAAGCCATTGTCTGTACCGCTCCTGTTTTCAAAAAGTTACAGCAGAGCACTTTTCCGACAAAAGTGCATCTGTGTCCTATTCAGTATAGCACATTTTCCGACAAAAGTGTGGTAAAAGTGTTGTATATTTCTCATTTTACCTATTCCATCGTCCGTGTTCTGTAAAAATTGCGATAAAAGGAGTCTTTCGTATGAATCTTCCCTCCATCCCCAAATCCTTCTTCAACGGCGACTGCTTCGATGCCTACCGCATCCTCGGCGCCCACCCCTGGCAGGGTGACCACGGCGAAGAGGGCTGGCGCTTCGCGGTCTGGGCTCCCGGTGCCACGGCTGTGGAGGTCTGCGGCGGCTTTGACGGCTGGGGCGCAGGCATCCCGCTCCAGAAAGCCGACACCGGTGTGTGGAGCGGCTTTGTCTCCGGGCTGTGCGAGGGGGAGCTCTACAAATACCGCATCCACGGGGCCGACGGCAGCGTGGTCATGCGGGCCGACCCCTACGCTTTCGCGTCCGAAGTCCGCCCCGCCAACGCCAGCCGCCTGACCAAACTGGACTTTTCCTTCGACGACAGCGCATGGATGGAGCGGCGGGATAAATGCCGCAATCTGCCCATGAACATCTACGAACTCCATGCCGGCAGCTGGAAGCATAAGCCCAACTCCACCCAGCCCGACGGCTCGGACGGCTGGTACGATTACGAAGAGCTGGCCCGGGAGCTCATCCCCTGGCTGCTGGAACACCACTTCACCCATGTAGAGCTTCTGCCGCTGGCAGAACACCCCTTCGACGGCAGCTGGGGCTACCAGACCACCGGCTACTTCGCCGTCACCAGCCGGTACGGCACCCCGGCCCAGTTCGCCTCCTTCGTCAACGCCTGCCACCGGATGGGCATCGGCGTCATCATGGACTTTGTCCCCGTCCACTTTGCAGCCAACGCCGACGCGCTGGCCAACTTTGACGGCACCCACCTCTACGAATACGACAGCGACGTGGGCCACAGCGAGTGGGGTACCTGCAACTTCAACTACTACCGCCGGGAGGTGTGCAGCTTCCTGAACAGCGCCGCCGCCCTCTGGATGGAGGTCTACCACTGCGACGGCATCCGGATGGACGCCATCTCCCGCGCCCTCTACTGGCAGGGCGACCCCGCCCGGGGCGTCAACGAGGGCGCCGTCACCTTCCTGCGGAACCTCAACCACGGCCTGAACGAGCGCTGGCCCACCGGCGTTTACATGGCCGAAGATTCCACCAACTTCCTCAAAGTCACGGCCCCCACCCGCTACGACGGCATCGGCTTCGACTACAAGTGGGACATGGGCTGGATGCACGATACGCTGGACTACTTCGCCACCCCCTTCGGCCAGCGTCCCGACGCATACGGGAAGATCATTTTCAGTATGCACTATTTCTACAACGAGCTCTACCTGCTGGCGCTGAGCCACGACGAGGTCGTCCACGGCAAAAAGACAGTCATCGACAAGCTCTGGGGCACCTACGAGGAAAAATGCGCCCAGCTGCGCACCCTCTATTTTTATATGTATGCGCACCCGGGCAAAAAGCTCAATTTTATGGGCAACGAGCTGGGGCATTTCCGGGAGTGGGACGAAAAGCGGGAGCTGGACTGGGACCTGCTCAAGTACCCCTTCCACGACGCATTCCAGAAATATTTCGGCGCTCTGAGCCGCCTTTACGCCACCCAGCCCGCCCTCTACGCGGGCGAGTATGACCCCCGCTGCTTCGAGTGGGTGGCCAGCGAGAGCCGGGACGAGGGCGTGTACGCCTGGCTGCGCAAGGGTGCGGGACAGACCATCCTCTGCGTCATGAACACCCAGAACACTGCCCACAAAAAGTTCCCGCTCTACCTGAGCTTCCCCGCCGGGGCCGAAGAGCTGCTGAACACCGAGGCCCCCTGCTGGGGCGGCGCGGACAAGTCGAAGCCCAAAGCCCTCCATACCTCGGACGGCGGCGTCTATGGCCGGGACTACACCCTCACCGTGGACCTGCCCGCCATGGGCAGCCGGATGTTCAAGCTCACCCCCGAAGCGCCCCGCCCCGAGGCTGCACAGGCCAGCGCCCGCCGAGCCGCTGCCGCACGCCGCAAGGCAGCCCGCACCCAGAACGCCAAGGCGGATGCCGCTGCATATAACTCCAAAAAGTAATATTTGTTTCGGAATATCCCGTCTGCTGAAAACGCAGCGGGATATTCTGCGTTCTGGCGCGGTCTACGGCTGGACAAGCCTTGACGGAGCCGTTATACTGTTAGATGGAAAGTTGTGTTTTGCATTTTCCGGAAGTTAAATGAAAGGAATCATCCTTCTATGCCATCTGCTGCTGTTCGCCGGCTCTCGCCTCTGCAATGGGCGGGAGTCGGTCTGGGCGGCTGTGCGGTGCTGCTGGCTCTTCTGGGGCTGCTTGCACCGGCCAGCGCCTTCTTTTTCCCGCTGCTCAGTCTCTGGGCCAGCGTGGGGCTCTTTGTTCTGGCCCTCTGCGCTCTCCGTGTGGCAGGCGCAGAGTTGGACTTCTTCCGCAAAGCCGTCGTCTTCGGCATCTGGGCTGTGGCTGTCGTCTATTTTTACTGGACATTATCGAGCCGGAGCTTTGTATACGTCTGGGATTACGCCAACTACCTGCTCAAGCAGTACGACGCCGAAGCCGCCTTTGCCCAGAGTGCAGGCGCGGGCCTCGCATACATCTTCGGCTCCATGGCCGACGACTACACAAACTTTATCACCCTTTTCACCGAGTTCCCCTTCTGCCTCACGAGCCACACCGGCGACGCCTATTCCTTCAGTCAGGTGTTCTGCATCCTGCCCACCCTGCTGGTGCTGCTGGCGGGCCTCGTCGTCAAGGTCGGGCAGATTCTGAATGTGAAGAACCGGACGTACTATTTCCTCTTCGGGATGACGCTCACGGCGGCTTATCCCTTCCTGCGGATGAGCGCGGTGCTGGCCCAGCCGGACTGGTTCGGACTCATCTTCGCGTTTGCGATTCTTCTACTGACGCTGGATTTCCGGTTCGACAAGCTGGAGCCGGTGCGGTTCGGCCTCATCTTCCTGGCCACTGCCGCCATCATCCTCGCCCGCCGGTGGTTCCTCTACTTTGTGGTGGGCTACTACTTCGCTTACGCGCTGCTGCTCATCGCGGGCTGTGTGCGGTTGGCGAAGGGCGGCGAAAAAAACGCCGCCCTTGTTCGAATCAAAAACCTCGTCCTCTTCGGCCTTGCGTCCGTCGTGGCGATGGTCATCCTGCTGTGGCCCATGGTGCATCACATCCTCACCTACAACTACGCAGGCCGCTACTCCTATTATAACGGCGGCGGTCTGGCCCTCGAGGCGTTCTATCACATCGGCCGGATGGGCCTGTTCAACATCCTCCTCATGGTGTTGGGTCTCGCCTTTGCGGCGAAGCACAGAGCGCCCTCCCTGCCCTGTCTCGCCGGGTGTGAGCTGGTGGTGAGCATCCTGCTCTTCACCCGAGTGCAGAACACCGGCTCCCATCAGTTTCTGCTCTTCCTGCCGGGATATTTCATTCTCTTTCTGCTGGGTGCCGCCGCGCTGGCCGAGGGCATCACGCGCCGCCGGAACCTCAAGCTGGGGTGCTGGGCCTTCGTGCTGGTGCTGTCCATGTCAGTGCGGTGTTCGCCGCTGACTACGCTGGCCATGCCGGGTTTCGTCATCGAGCATTTCCCGATTCAAATTCCGGCCACCCAGTATTTCATCTCGCTGGACAAGCTCATCTACGATAGGAAGGACATCGGCCAGATCCGGGCCATCGCCGACTGGATCGACACCCACTGCGATGAGGGGGAGCTGTGCTACATGATACCCCACGATATGCTCTACAACCCCGACCACTTCAAGAACTGCCGCCTGCCGGACGCCCCCATCAACGACAAGCTGGCCTTCGGCTTCTCAGTCCCCGGCACCCACAATTTCCCCACCCAGTTCTTCGAGGCAAAATATGTCATCACCTGCGAGCCCTTCCCCCAGACTTACGTGGGCAGCGGCGAGATGTCCATCAAGCTGAACGACCGTTTTCTGGCGGTGCGGAACCAGTATTTCACCTTTGAAAAAAGCTTTGACATGGGCAATGGCACCACCTTTACCATCTGGAAACGCACCGCCGCCCCCACCCGGGAGGAAGTGGAGTATTATCTGAGCGCTTTCGCTGAGGAAAACGCCCAGTACCCTGAAATGTTCTCCCAGGTGGCCGAAGCCTGGCTCACCGCTCACGGGCTGTGAGCTTGCCCTTTCTGCTGAAAACGTGTATAATTCGATTTGTTGCTATAAAACCCGCAGCGCCGCCCGTCGGCCTGCTTACGTCATAAGGAGTACGCCACTATGGATAAGAAGAATACGCCTGAAGTGAAGCTGGGCCAGTACAAGGGCCTGGCTGTCACCCGTCACGTCCGCCCTGTCACCGACAAGACTGTGGACATCGAGCTTGTCCACCAGACCCGGATGCACGCGGTCTACCACCCCACCACCGAACCTGCCAAGCGCGGCTTCCGCGCTCTGCTGGACTTTGCCGGCTACATGGGCGGCAAGGAGATCCCCGACAGCCGGATGGAGAAGGTCATGGTCGTGCTGGGCGACGGCAAGCTGATGCCCGCCGCCGAGCAGGCCATCTACGGCCACCGTGCCGGCGAGGTGTTCCGCTTCGACTTTACTTACCCGCAGGACTTCCGCCTGCCCGAACTGTCCGGCAAGACCGCACAGTTCGAGATCGAGCTCCGTTCTCTGGCCGAGAAAGTCACGCCCGCACCGGATGAGGCTTTCGCCAAGAGTCTGGGCTTCGACTCCCTCGATGCGCTGAAGGCTGACCTTCGCGCCAAAAAGCAGAAGATCCACGAGGAAGGGGCTGACCGCGCCGCCGGAAAGCAGCTGCTGGACATGGCCGGTGCCAACATGACCGTGGACCTGCCCGCCGAAATTCTCGACCGCACCGCCCAGAATGAGATGAAGCTGCTGAAAGAGCGCCTCTCCCGCAGCGGCATCACCCTCGAGCAGCACTGCAAGAACAGCCGCACCACCCCGGAAGCCCTCGAGAAGGACTACCGCGCACAGGCCGAGAGCCGCATCCGCTTCGTGCTGGCAGCCCGTGCCATCGCCGAGGCGGAAAACATCGTCGTCCACCCCGAGGAAGTCAACGCCGAATACCGCCGCCTGTCCCAGCTGCAGGACACCCCCGAGGCTGAGATCCGGAAAGCCCTGCCCGAAGATACCATCGCCGCCGCGCTGGCCGCAAAGAAGGTGCAGCGCTTCCTGCTGGACAACGCACAGGTCACCACCGTGACCGATGCCCCCGAAAAGGAGTGATACCGCTATGGGTCTGTTTACCCGTTACGCAATGGACGCCCTGATGAAGACCTCCCACCCCGAGGTCATCCGCCGTCAGTGCTGGAATCTCCACCCCCACCGCACCCCCTGCACGGCATGTAAAGACATCTGCCCCTACGGCGATGCCATCTTCACCCGCCCCAACCTCGTTAAAGACTGGGACCCCTGCACCGACTGCGGCCTCTGCGTGTCCGCCTGCCGCTCGGGCTGTATCGTCCCTTCGCCGGAGCAGGTACAGCGGGACACCTCGCTGGCCGATACCGACAACGACACCCTCTGGCTGGGCTGCGAGAAGAGCACCCGCAAGAACACCGCCGTCCGCGCCTGCATCGCCTCCTTCTCGTGGGAAGCGCTGGCCTATCTGGCTCTGAACAAGAAGCTGGTCCTCGACCTGACCCCCTGCGGTGAGTGCGAGAACGACGTCTGCGCCGCCCAGCTCCGAAAGGAGCTGACCCGTCTGGTGGAGTTCCTCGGTTCCCAGCTCTTCGAGAGCCGGGTCACGCTGGCCTATGAGCAGGACGAAGCGCCCTACCATGTGCAGGAGCTGAGCCGCCGGGAGATGTTCTCCCACATGACGGAGGGCTCCCGCGCCGGCACCAAGAAGCTGCTGCAGATGCTGCCCGGCCTGCGCAGCGAGGAGGACAGCGCCGCCGACTTCCGCCTCATGCTCCACCAGCGGACAAAGCAGCTCAAGGCTGCTTCCGAGACGCCGCTGCGCTACGGCTGGTATCTGCCGAACTTCACCCAGAAGTGCTTCGGCTGCGGCAAGTGCGAGAAAGCCTGCCGCTCCGGTGCGCTCAAACTGGAGGACCTGCCCGACGGCCAGACCCGCGTCGTCGTCACGCCCTGGAAGTGCAGCGAGTGCGGCGTCTGCGTCGCGGCCTGCTCCAACAGCGGCATCGACGGCATGAAGCTCCGCCAGCTCACCACCCTCGGCCCGGTGAGCGTCTACAAATGCAGCAAGACCCTCTGCGCCGACTGCGGCAAGCCCATCGCGCCGAACAGCTCCGAGGGCATCTGCTCGGTCTGCCGCATCAAGCGCCGCACCAAGCAGCGTCAGGAGGAGGCCGCAGCCCGCGCCAGGGAGCGGATCGCCGAGCGCGAGGCCCGCAAGGCAGCGGAAGAGGCCGCAAAGGCCGCTGCCGCAGAGCTGGCCGCTGAAAATGCAGCAAATGCTTCCGGTGCCGCCGCAGCCGAAACGGCAGCGGTTCCCGTCTCTGCCGCACCTGCCGCTGCGGCGGCAACAGCTGTTTCTGTTGCAAAAACAGCATCTTCACCCGAAAAGGATTGACGCGGCCGCAAATCAATGCTATACTCAGTCATGACCACACTGTTTGGTGGCCGGGACTGTTACAAAGGAGTAACGGATGGATTTCCGTTGCTCTTTTTTCATAAAAAACGGTCCATTTGTCCGTTGCCGGGAAACAGCGGACACCGCACAACGCGATGCTGTCCTTTGTACAGCAAAAACAAGAAAAGAGGGAATTTATGATGAACACTTCCATCTCCCGCCGTCAGTTCCTGAAGGCCAGCGGCCTGGCAGCCGCCGGCGCCTGCGCAGCCGGCCTGCTGACTGGCTGCGGCGGCTCTTCCTCCGGCAGCGCTTCCGGCGCAGCCTCTTCCGGTTCCGGCTCCAGCTACACCATCCTGTACGACAGCCAGCCCGCTACCCTGAACTACCTGACCACCGGCACTGACCTTGAGATGGTCGTGGGCGCAAACTGCGTGGATACGCTGGTCGAGTACGACAACAAGGGCGTCATGCGCGAAGGCCTGGCCACCAGCTGGGACTGGGATGTTGACACCCTGACCTGGACGTTCCATCTGCGTGAGGAGAACTGGGTGGACTGCAACGGCGAGGTCGTGGCCCCCGTCACTGCACAGGACTTCGTGGACGCTCTGAAGTACGTCCTGACCCCGGACTACGCCGCCTCCAACGTGGGCCTCGTCACCGCTTACATCGCAGGCGCTGACGACTACTACCACTACCACCTCTATCTGAACAACGCCAACACCGGCGTCGTGGACGATGACGGCACCACCTACACCGTGGACGGCAGCGGCGTCGTCACCGTGACTGCCCCCGACTCTGACCCCGCCACCTACGCACCGGTGGACTTCGACGCCGTGGGTGTCACCGCTGTGGATGACCACACCCTGACCTACACCCTGACCTATGACTTCCCGGGCTTCCTGAGCCTGCTGTGCTATCTGCCCTACGAGCCCGCTTACGGCCCGCTGCTGGAAGAGACCGGCGACCAGTTCGCTACCAGCGCAGAGACCACCTACAGCTGCGGTGCCTTCTATCTGGCCGCCTACGAGTCTCTGGAGACCTGGGTCATGAAGAAGAACCCCGAGAACTACGACGCTGACAACGTCTTCATCGACACCATCAGCCGCATCTACAACGCCGAGGCCAGCGTCAACGGCCCCGAGATGATCAAGCGCGGCGAGATCGACGAGGCCACCATCGGCTCCGACATCCTCGACAGCTGGCTGTCCGACGACACCACCAAGGACATGGTGTCCATGGACCGTCCCAACACCAACTACACTTACTTCTATATGTTCAACTTCATGCCCTTCTCCCACGAGTTCTCCAACTGGAGCGTGGAGGGCATGGACGCTGAGTACGAGCCGGAGAACTGGGCCAAGGCCATCAACAACACCAACTTCCGCAAGTCCTTCCTCTACGGCATCAACAACTCGGTCACGCTGGCCGTCAAGGCACCCGAGGGCTACGACAACTACAAGCTGAACACCATCACGCCCCCCAGCTTCTGTGCCAACGCTGACGGCGTGGACTACCTCAAGTGCGGCGACCTGGCCAACATCACCGAGTTCTTCGACGAGGCGAAGGCCAAGGAGTACCGCGACGCTGCCATCCCGGAGCTGACCGCTGCTGGTGTGACCTTCCCCATCAAGGTGCAGATGCCCTACAATCCCTCTTCCACCGACTGGGACAAGCAGTGCCAGGTGTTCAAGCAGCAGCTCGAGGGTGTGCTGAACGACGGTTTCGATTTCATCGACATCATCATCACTGCCGGCCCCTCCGACAGCTTCCTGTCCAGCGTCCGCCGCAACGGCAAGTTCGCTTTCCTGCAGTGCAACTGGGGCGCTGACTACTCTGACCCCCAGACCGAGACCGACCCCTTCTATCAGGCCGAGGGCGCACGCGGCAGCCGCTACGCCTTCCTGCGCACCGGCGTCGAGGACGGCTTCATCACCGGCGACACCGCGGACGCCGTCATGAACTACATGAAGGCCATCGAAGAGGCTGTCAAGATCACCGACGACATCAACGCCCGCTACGATGCCTTCGCCAACGCCGAGGCCTCCCTCATCAACAATGCCCTCGTCGTCCCCATGGGCATGAGCATCCCGGCCTACATCGCCACCCGTCTGAACTACTGGGAGGGCCAGTACGCTTCCACCGGCTTCTCCAACAAGCGTCTGAAGGGCATCCACGTCCTCGACCACTACATCTCCATGAGCGAGTACGAGGCCAACCGCGACGCCCGCTAAGACTTTTTGAGTCTGTCTGCTCCAAAGCTCTCCGTTTTCCCACGGGAAAGCGGAGAGCTTTTCGTTTCTGAAGTCTCACACATGAATTTTTGTAACGAACTTTGCCAAATCACTTTCCAAAAGTGGTTTTTTGTTGTATTCTATTCCTATCCGACATTCATTTTATAAAAGAGAGGGGTGCGCACAGATATGCTCAAATATCTGGCGAAACGCATCGGGCGCTCGATACTGACCCTGTTTATTATCGTCACGCTCGTTTTCTGCCTTTTGCGGCTGATGCCGGTGGAAGGCTATTTTGCTAACTACGAAAAAATGACCGAGGCCCAGATACAGGCCGGCTTACAGTCCATGGGCCTGCTGGACCCGCTGCCGGTGCAGATCGGCCGCTTCTGGGTCAATATGCTCCACGGCGACCTCGGCGTGAGCCACATCTATAAGGTCAACGCCTCCGTCACCGGCATCCTCGCCAAGAAGCTGCCCATCTCCATCCAGATGGGCGTGTACGCCATGCTGCTGAGCCTTGTCATCGGCATCCCGATGGGCCTGTTCATGGGCCGCTTCAAGAGCCGCTGGCCCGATAAGATCGGCACGGCCATCATCGTCCTCATCCAGGCTGTGCCTGCGGCAGTGTATTATCTGTACATCCAGATGTACGGCACCACCGCGCTGAACGTGGGCCTGCTCTTCGACGCCTCCAACTGGAAATACTGGGTGCTGCCCGTCTGCTCCATGAGTCTGGGCAACGTGGCGTTCTACGCCATGTGGCTGCGCCGGTACATGGTGGACGAGAGCAACAAGGACTATGTCCGCCTTGCCCGTGCCAAGGGCGTGAGTGAGAACAACATCGCCCTGCGCCACATCTTCCGCAACGCAATGGTGCCGCTGGTGCAGTATATTCCCTCCGCCTTCCTGAACACTGTGGTCGGCTCCATCTACATCGAGAGCCTCTACAGCATCCCGGGCATGGGCGGCCTGCTGGTCACCTGTGTCCAGCGCCACGACAACACGATGGTGCAGGGCATCGTTCTGCTCTACGCCTGCGTGGGCATCATCGGCCTGATTCTGGGCGACCTGCTCATGGTGCTCATTGACCCCCGCATCAGCTTTGGCAAGAAAGAAGGTGGCCGATAATGCTTTTCCGTATGAAAGATGAAAAAGCACACCAGCTCGAGGCAGAGCTGGATAAGTTACAGGCGGACGGCCCCGCCGCATGGGCAAAGCTGCCCGAAGAAGAGCTGTTCACCCCCGCCGGGTTCAGCGAGGAACGGGCCGAGGCCACGTCCTACTCCAACTACAGCTACTGGGGCAGCACCTTCCGCGCCTTCTTCAAGAACCGCGTGGCCGTGCTGCTGCTCGTCGCCCTCATCGCCGTGGTGGCCTTTGCATTTTTGCAGCCCTGCCTGCCCGGTCAGGCAGACCCCAACCTCTGCGCCGTGGACCCCGCCACCGGCATCCAGTACCGCAACATCGCCCCCGGTGAAAAGGGCTTCATCTGGGGTTCCAACGCCATCGGCCAGGACCTCTGGGCCCGCATCTGGGCCGGCGCCCGCACCAGCCTGACCATCGCTTTCTTCGTGGCCCTCATCGAGGCCGTGGTGGGCATCACGGTGGGTGTGCTCTGGGGCTATGTCCGTCAGCTGGACTTCTTTTTCACCGAGCTGTACAACATCTGCGACAACGTGCCCTCCACCATCATCCTGATCCTTATTTCCTACGTCGCCAGCCCCAGCGTCCAGACGCTGATCCTGGGCATGTCCATCACGGGCTGGATCGCCATGGCGCGTTTTATCCGCAACCAGATCCTCATCATCCGTGACCGTGACTACAACGTGGCATCCCGCTGCATCGGCACCCCCACCTCCCGCATCGTGGTGCGCAACCTGCTGCCCTACCTCGTGTCGGTCATCATGCTCCGCATGGCCCTGACCATCCCCGCCGCCATCGGCAGCGAGGTCTTCATCACCTACATCGGCCTCGGCCTCTCTGTCGAGGTGCCTTCTCTGGGCAACCTCATCAACGATGGCCGCAAGGTCATGATGCAGGCCGGCCTGCGCTATCAGCTGCTCTACCCCACCATCATCCTCAGCTTCGTCACCATCGCGTTCTACCTCATCGGCAACGCCTTCTCTGACGCAGCCGACCCCAAGAACCATCTGCAGTAAGGAGGAACAGGCATGAAAAAAAATGAACTGATCCTCTCTGTGCGGGATCTCAACATCAAATTCAATCTGCGTGGAAAGATCCTCCACGCCATCCGGGGCATCGACCTCGACGTCTACCACGGCGAAGTCCTCGCCATCGTGGGCGAATCCGGCTCGGGCAAGAGCGTGTTCACCAAGTCCTTCATGGGCCTGCTGGACTCCAACGGCTCCATCACTTCTGGCACCATCGACTACTTCGGTGCCGACGACCACCAGCCCATCCGGCTCTCCGAGTTGAAAAAGGAGAAGGACTGGCTGAAAGTGCGCGGCCACGAGATCGCCATGATCATGCAGGACCCCATGACCAGCCTGAACCCCCTGAAGACCATCGGCGACCAGATCATGGAGGCCGTGGAGCTCCATCAGGGCCTCAAGGGCGCTGCCGCCAGGGAGAAGACCCTCGAGTACCTGCGGGATGTCGGCATCGCCGACCCGGAAGTGCGCTTCAAGCAGTATCCCCACGAGTTCTCGGGCGGTATGCGCCAGCGCGTCGTCATCGCCATCGCTGTGGCCTGCAACCCGCAGATCCTGATCTGCGATGAGCCCACGACGGCTCTGGACGTGACCATTCAGGCCCAGATCCTCGAGCTGCTGAAGGAGATGCGGGTCAAATATAACCTCACCATCATCCTCATCACCCATGACCTCGGCGTCGTGGCCAACATCGCTGACCGTGTGGCCGTCATGTATGCCGGCGACATCGTGGAGATCGGCACTTCGGACGAAATTTACTACGACCCCCGCCACCCCTACACCTGGGCGCTGCTGTCCAGTATGCCCCAGATGGGCGTAAAGGGCGAAGACCTGTTCAACATCCAGGGTACGCCCCCGAACCTCTTCACGGAAATTCACGGCGACGCTTTCGCGCCCCGCAACCCGCTGGCGCTGAAGATCGACTTCGTCAAGCGTCCCCCTTATTTTGATGTCAGCACGACCCACCGGGCCAAGACCTGGCTTCTTGACCCCCGCGCACCCAAGATAGAACCGCCCGCCGCTGTGCGGATGCTGCAAGAGGAGGGCAAATAACATGGCAGACGAACGCGAAGTTCTGGTCGAGGTAAAAAACCTCGAAGTGACCTACGGCTCCGGCCGCAAGGCTTACAAGGCCGTCAAGAACGCAAACTTCACCATCTATAAGGGCGAGACCTTCGGTCTGGTGGGCGAGTCCGGCTCGGGCAAGACCACCATTGGCCGGGCGATCATGCGCATCCTGCCCACCTCGGGCGGCGAGGTGTTCTATAAGGGCCAGAAGATAAACGGCAAGATCTCCCATGCGCTGGACAAGCAGGTCATCAAGGAAATTCAGATGATATTCCAGGACCCCCAGTCCTCCCTGAACGAGCGCGCCAAGGTGGGCTACATCGTAGGCGAGGGCCTGATGAACGTCCGGCCCGACCTCTCCGCCGCCGAGCGGGACGAAAAAGTCCGTCAGGCGCTGCTGGATGTGGGCCTGCTGCCCGAGTTTGCGTCCCGCTTCCCCCACGAGTTCTCGGGCGGCCAGCGCCAGCGCATCGGCATCGCCCGGGCTCTCATCGTGGAGCCGGAATTCATCATCGCCGACGAGCCCATCTCGGCACTGGATATGTCCATCCGCGCCCAGGTCCTGAACCTTCTGCGCCATATGCAGAAAGAGCGCGGCATCACCTACCTCTTCATCGCCCATGACCTCTCCGTCATGCGCTACATCTCCGACCGCATCGCCGTCATCCACAAGGGCGACATCGTGGAGCTGGCCGACGCCGAAGAGCTGGTGACCCACGCCATCCACCCCTATACCCGCAGCCTGCTGTCGGCCATCCCCATGCCCAGCCCCCGCCGCGAGCGGCAGAAAAAGCTGCTGGTCTATGACCCCTCCATGCACGACTACTCCACGGAGGCTCCCCAGTGGCGGGAGCTTCGGCCCCGTCACTGGGTGCTCTGCAGCGCCTCCGAGGCCGAAGACTGGTGCCGGGAATCGTAAACTTTTTCTTGCGTTTTTCTCATTGTTGCCTCTCTGTTTATTGACTTTTGTTCTCTGCTCTACTACAATAACAGGAGTGGCTTTGTAACAAAACGAAACAAAACATTGGCCCCCGCGCGGGTCTACAAACATAAAGGAATGAGAAATTGATGACGACGCAGAATCCTGTTTACGCATCCCAGGCCAAGCCCTGGCTCAAGTATTACGACCAGAAATTCATCGATCAGACCCTGCCTGCCCTCTCGGCCTTTGAGTATGTCTGCCAGCGGAGCAAGAACCACCTGAACGACACGGCTCTGGAATACTACGGCCGCAAGTTCACCTACGCCGATCTGATCGTCAACGTAAAAAAGACCGCCGCCGCCCTGCGGGGTGCCGGGGTGAAAAAGGGCGACATCGTGACGGTGGTCAGCATCATGACCCCGGAGATCATCGCCCTGTTCTACGCCGCCGACATGATCGGCGCTACCCTGAACCTTGTGGACCCCCGCTACAGCGTCGAAGGCATCCGTGAGTACATTGAGGAGGTGGACTCCCACCTGCTGGTCTGCCTGAACGTGGTGTACGAGCGCTGCCGTCAGGCCGCAAAGCGCACCAACGTGGAAAAGGTCATCGTCCTCTCTCCGGCCGACTCTCTGCCCCCGGTGATGGCCGTAGGCTACAAGCTGACCACCCCCGACAAGAACAAATATGCTTCCAACGTCATCCGCTGGAAGCAGTTCATCAAGGGCGGCGAGGGCCAGAGCACCGCTGCGGAGCCCTATGACCCAGACCATGCCTGCGTGGTGGTACACACCGGCGGCACCACCGGCTCCCCCAAGGGGGTCATGCTGACGGACGACTGCTTCAACGGCATCGCCCTGCAGTTCCAGGCTTACCCCAAGCTGTTCCACCGGGGGCAGAAGCTGATGAACGTGATGCCCCCCTTTATCGCCTACGGCTTTGCCTGCGGCATCCATCTGCCCTTGGTGCTGGGCTTCACGGTCATCATCATCCCCAACCTGGACCCGGCCAAGCTGGGCAGTCTGGTGCTGAAATACAAGCCCGAGCATATGTTCGGCGTGCCCACCCACTACCAGCAGCTGGCCGCAGACCCCAAGCTGCGGGACAAGGACCTTTCTTTCATCATCAACTACGCCGCCGGCGGCGACTCCCTCTCCCGGGGGGCCGAGCAGACCGTCAACGATTTTCTGGCTGCCCACGGGGCCCGGTACCCCATTGCCAAGGGCTACGGCATGACTGAAGTGTCCTCGGCAGCCACGGTGGCCGCCGGGCTGGACAACAAGCCTGGCAGTGTGGGCATCCCGATGGTCAACACCATCATCGCCGCCTTTGAGCCGGGTACTGACAGGGAACTGCCCATCGGTGAGCGCGGCGAGCTGTGCATCTCCGGCCCCACCACCATGAAGGGCTACTACAATAAGGCTGACGAGACGGCCATGATCCTTCGCCGCCACCCGGATGGCCGCATCTGGGTCCACACCGGCGACATGGGCTATCTGGACGAGGACGGCTTTGTGTTCCTGGATTCCCGGATCAAGCGGATGATCATCCGCCACGACGGTTTCAAAGTCTTCCCCTCCATGATCGAGAATGTCGTCAGCCGCCACCCCGCTGTGCATCAGTGCTCTGTGGTGGGCTGCACCGACAAGGACCATGTGCAGGGCCGTCTGCCCTTCGTCTACATCGTGCTCAAGGCCGACACCACCGCCAAGAAAAAGCAGGTGATCCGGGAGCTGGAGCGGATGTGCGCCGAGGAGCTGCCCGAATACGTCCAGCCCGTGGCCTACAAGTTTATTTCCAGTATGCCCATGACCCCTGTGGGCAAGGTCGATTACCGTCAGCTCGAAGCTGACATCTCCCCCCGCGACTATTGATTTCCATGAAAGGACTCTTCTGCCATGAACAAGCGTTTTGCAAGTCTGGCGGTCTCTGCCCTGCTGCTCGTCTCCCTGCTCAGCGTCCCCGCGCTGGCCGAGGGGACCGAGGCCGCTGCGGACGCCGCCGGCGATGATCATGTCATCGTCACCCTGAACCCGGAGGCTGCCCTGCAGCCCGAGACTCCGGCGGAGGCCGCGGCTTCTGCCACCGAGACGGCTCAGGCCGACCCGGTCCCTTCTGCGTACGACGCAGCCTCAGCAGCGACCGCTGCTAAAGCCGAGGTCAAGGCTGATGGCACCAAGGACGAGCAGCTCACCTACGTCGCACTGGGCGACAGCATCGTGTCCGGCGTCGGCCTGGCCGATGTCCAGTACAGTGCGCGCTCCGGCTACAGCGTCGATATGGCTCCCAACTTCCATGGCTACTCTCCCGACTGCTATGTCGGCAAGGTGGCTGCAGCTCTCGGCCTCGACCGTGACCACGCCATCAACCTCGGCCTGCCGGCCCTGACGGCTCCCGACCTCGCGGACATGATCCGGTACGGCAAGATGCCCCAGATGAACATGGCGTCCGGCTGCGAGTACAACTACCCTGAGTTCCAGGACTACATCCGCAAGGCCGACGTCGTCTCCGTCCAGATCGGCTCCAACGACGCCTTCGTCCCCTGCATCGTGGCTCTGGGCAACGCCACCAACTGGAAGAGCGAGAAGCTGGCCGCTACCATTCTGGCCGGCGACCTGCGCAATGAAGGTTCCGGCTCCACCATGTCCACCATCTACCGCAGCATCAAGGCGATGGACCTGACCAAGGCCGAGAGGGACGCCACCTGGAATCTGCTCTTCTCCGGCATGAGCAAGATCTGCGACGAGACTTACCCCAAGACCACCGCAGCCCTCATCTCCATCGTGCAGGAGATCCGCAATCTGAATCCGGATGCCCAGATCATCCTCGTGGGCTACACCAACCCTGTGCCGCTCATCCCCTGCTGGCGCAGCTACTTCAACAAGCTGAACAAGTTTGAGAAGCAGATTGCCAAGACTTATAACTTGACTTATGTGGCCATCCCCAACACGGAGACCACCATCGACGTGCATCCCACCATCAAGGGCCACCAGTACATCGCCAACAAGCTCGTGAACGCCATCGAGAACCCGTGATCAACAAATACAGCAAAGCCCCCGTTTCCAGCTGGAAGCGGGGGCTTTTTCCTACGATACGTTATGCGGCCAGAGCCTTTTTGATGTTTTCAAAGACGGTGTCGCTGTCCTCACAGCAGACCATGACCACCTCGCCGGTGGGGACAGTCGCCACGCGGGCGGCAGAAGCGATCTGGTACTGATCTTCGAGGTAATGCTCCATGGACTTCTGCTGGCTCTGGACATAGGCATCCAGCGCATCCACCACGTCCTGCGTCTTGCCCTCGGCGGGCTTGACGATGGCCACGCCGTAGACTCTGACCATCATGCCGGACACTGAGGCGGCGAAGTCGTCGTACATATCGTCCTCGAGGCCCAGCAGAGGCATCATCATGTTGGCCACCTCATCGGAGAGCTGGTCGGCCTCATACTCGGCGCTGTAGCCGTACTGGGCGGTGAACTTGCCGTCCTCGCCTTTGGTGAATATCATCTCATACTCGTTGTCCTCGTCGCTGCGGGCGTCGTGGAGGATCTGGGTGTAATCTTTCTTCGCGGCAGAAGACGCGCTGCCGGAGCTGCCCGACGCGCCGCAGCCCACCAGAGCCAGCAGCATGACGCCGGCCATCAGACAAGCAATGATACGTTTCATATTCAATTTATCCTTTCATTCGCAGGGTGAGGTTTTCGGTGTGCAGTGATAGTATTTGATGTTTTATCCCTGCTATTCGGTAAACGACCCACGGCGGGCGAAAATTGCACCCACAAGTGTAACAGTTCTATGAACGCTTACAGCATCATGGCCTCAAGGTCACCGTGATTGACGGGAGTCGAGAGGATGATCTGGGTGCTGGTGGTACCCAGCTTCTGGAACTGTAAGATAAGGTGTTCCAGCTGGGGCATACTGCCGCAGCTCACCTTGATGAGGAAGGTGTAAGCGCCCGTGACGTGGTAGCACTGCAGCACCTCTTTGCTGTTCTTCATCAGCTCCACCAGCTCGTCCCGCTGGGACGGGGCCACCGAGAGGCTGATGAGAGCATCCACATAGACCCGGTCAGACGGGCGGTTGAGCATCACGGTATAGCCGCTGATGATGCCGTCCGTTTCCAGCTTGTGGATGCGGCTGGAGACAGCGGGACTGGTCAGCGCCACCTTTTCGGCGATCTCCTTCACCGGCATACGGGCGTTCTTTGCGAGGAGGGCGAGAATCTTGCGGTCCAAATCGTCCATAGGAAAAGTACTCCTTTTGAAATATGTTACATTACATAAAATTTTTTGAAAGTAAAGTTTTATTGTTGTGGCAATAGCACAACCTGTGCAAAAATCAGTTTTCGTTTTGCCGTCTTTGATTATATAAAGTTTTGGTCAAAAAGTAAAGTGCTAAATTAAAGCGAAACCAAATTTTTGCATTTGACAAGAAAACAAATTCGGGTATAATACATACTGCAAGGCAGCGTCACTGAAGTTCTGATGTGCCGCCGGGGATCCCGGTGTTCGGGTACGTTATGCTGCCGACTGATCACGCGATTCACCACTTTATATACTTTCCCACCCCTCTATACACAAAAACCCGCTGCCAGGCGGGTTTTTGTGTTTTATTGGTAATTGAACCCCTCAGGCGCTCACGCGCCAGCTCTCCCAAAGGGAGAGCCTTTCTAACTGTATCTTACACGCCAAAGGCCCCCATCCGGTATCTGCCGGATGGGGGCCTTTGGCTGTTTATACTTGAAAAGGAGGAGGATCGCCTGATCATTCTTCGGTGCGGGTCTTCTTGAGCAGGCTCAGGATGACCGCACCCACGACGCTGCCGACCGCCAGAGCTACACAGTACATCACGGCATGGTCAACGACCGGGAAGACGAAGATGCCGCCGTGAGGGGCGCGGAGAGCGCAGCCGAAGGTCATGGACAGCGCACCGGAGAGGGCTGCGCCGATGACGCAGCTGGGCAGGACGCGCAGCGGGTCAGCCGCAGCGTAAGGGATAGCGCCCTCGGTGACGAAGCAGAGGCCCATGATGTAGTTGACGATGCCGTTGCGGCGCTCGTCGGGAGTCCACTTCTTGGGGCAGAAAGTGGTGGAGAGGGCAATCGCGATCGGGGGAACCATGCCGCCCACCATGACAGCGGCCATGACCTCATAGTTGCCGGAGGCGAGGGCTGCGGTGCCGAAGACGTAAGCCGCCTTGTTGAAGGGGCCGCCCATGTCGATGCTCATCATACCGGCCACGATCGCGCCCAGCAGGACCTTGGAGGTACCGCCCATGGCGTTCAGCCAGTTGGTCATAGCAGTGTTGATCATGCCCATGATGGGGTTGATACCGCACATGACCGCGCCCACGATGAGGATGCCGCCCAGCGGGTAGATGAGCATGGGACGGATGCCGTTCAGGCTGGCGGGGAGCTTTTCGGTGATCTTCTTGAGGAATTCCACCACATAACCGGCCACGAAACCAGCCAGCAGAGCGGCCAGGAAGCCGCCGGAGATGCCGGTGGTCTCACCGGCTGCGATACCGGCGAAGTTGGTGCCGTTCATGGCCAGCACGCCGCCTGCGAAGCCGACAGCCAGACCCGGACGGTCCGCGATGGACATGGCGATGAAGCCCGCCAGGATGGGGAGCATATAGCTGAAGGCCGCAGAACCCACCGTCTTGAAGAAGGCGGCCAGCGGGGTGTTCATGCCAAAGTTGGAGGGGTCGATGCTGTAATCGTCCAGCAGGAAGGCCAGCGCTATCATGATGCCGCCGCCCACCACGAAGGGCAGCATGTGGGAGACGCCGTTCATCAGGTTCTTGTAAAGGCTGCGGCCAAAGCTGTCGGAGGCAGAAGCGTCCTCCGCGGCCTGTGCGCCGCCCTTAGCGTGGAACTCCGGCACCTCGCCGGAGGTTATCTTGTGGATGAGCTCTTCGGGCTTGTGGATGCCATCGTCCACGCGGGTGAAGAGGACCGGCTTGCCGTCGAAGCGGGCCGTCTCGATCTTCTTCTCCGCCGCCACGATGATGCCGTCGCAGTTGGCGATTTCGTCTTTCGTCAGGATGTTCTTTGCGCCGTCGGAGCCGTTGGTCTCGACTTTGATGGTCACGCCCATCCTGGCACCGGCCTTGTTCAGGGCTTCAGCGGCCATGTAGGTGTGGGCAATGCCGTTGACGCAGGCGGTGACGGCCAGCACACGGTAGCCTACCTGCTCGATCTCCTGGTCGGTGAAGCTCTCGTCGCCGAACTGGGCTTCTTCCTGCGCGTCGATGGCGGCGAGGAAGTCTTCCGGGGTCTTGGCGGTGCGCAGCTTCTCCACGAAGTCCTCGTTCATGAGCATCTGCATCATACGGGCCAGCATATCCACGTGGAGGCTGCCGTTCTTGGGGGCTGCGATGGCAAACAGCAGATCGGTCTTGCCGTCGTCCTCGGCATTGTACTGCACCGGGGTCTTGAGGCGGAGGGCCGCCAGACTGGGCCGGGTCACGCAGTCGCACTTGGCGTGGGGGACGGTGATGCCGTTATCCACATAGGTCGAGCCCTCGTCCTCGCGCTCATACAGGCCCTTTTTGTAGGCTTCCTTGTCTCTGATGTTGCCGTGGGTCGCCTGCAGCTCCACCAGACGGTCGATGATCTGGCTGCGGTCCTGCTGGGCTTCGTCCAGCGCGATGGACTGTGCCGTAAACAATTCCGTGATTCGCATAGTGTGTCTCCTCTCCTTGTTTCCTTCTATCGCTCAAATCGTCGCCAGCAGGGCGTCGATCTTTTCCTTCTTTGCCAGCCCGAGGCTGAACGCAGTGGCACTGCCGCAGGCGGTCCCCAGACGCAGGGCTTCCAGATAGCTGCCGCTGCGCAGGTAGCCTGCCACGAAACCGGCCACCATGCTGTCGCCTGCGCCCACGCTGTTGACCACCTTGCCCTTGGGCGTACCGATGCGGTGGACCTCGCCCTTCTCGTCCAGCAGGAGCGCACCGTCACCGGCCATGCTCACCAGTACGTTCCGGGCGCCCTTTTCCTGCAGGGTGCGGGCGGCGGCGGTGATGTCGGCGTCGGTGGTGAGGGTGCGGCCCACGATCTCACCCAGCTCATGATTGTTGGGCTTGATGAGGAAGGGGTGATACTGCAGCACATTCACCAGCAGGTCGCGGGTGGCGTCCACCACCGTATGCACGCCGTGACCTTCCAGACGGGCCAACAGACGCTCGTAGGTGGTCTGGGGCAGGCTGGACGGGATGCTCCCCGCCAGAATGAGGATGTCGCCCTCGGCCAGCTTATCGAGCTGTGCTTCCAGCTGCTCCATGGCGCTCTCGGGGATGTCCGGGCCTGCGCCGTTCAGCTCAGTCTCCTGCCCCGCCTTTATCTTGACATTGATGCGGGTCATACCCTGCTCCAGGTGGATAAAATCGGTGGTGATGCCCTGCGCGGCCAGACCCCGCTCGAGCCATGCACCCGTCTCACCAGCCACAAAGCCCAGCGCCGTGTTCCGGCAGCCCAGCTCGGCCAGCACACCGGACACGTTGATGCCCTTGCCGCCCAGCACGCAGTCCTCGCCTTTGGCGCGGTTCACCTCGCCCACTTCCAGCGGTGTGTCCAGCCGCACGACGTAGTCGATGGCCGGGTTGAATGTCACGGTATAGATCATTCTGCTGCCTCCTTTACCAGAGTGAATTGTCTGTATTTCGGATTCGGACAATGATTCGTCAGGATGGCGCCGCCGGACAGCTCGGCGATGACCGCCGGGTAGACGCGGGCGAACTTCGAGTCATCCACGAGGAACCAGGCTTCTCTCGCCCGGCGCACGACCGCGGCCTTGACAGCCGCTTCCTCGGGATCAGGGGTCGTGAATCCTGCGTCCAGCGCCACGCCGTTGGCCCCCAGGAACGCTTTCGTGAAGTTGTACTGCTGCAGGCTGTGGAGAGCCGCAGCGCCGATGATGGCCTCCGTCTCGGGCCGCAGCAGACCGCCCACCAGAAAGACCTTGCAGCCCTTCTGGGCCAGCAGACGGGCGTGAGCGACGCCGTTGGTGACGTACCGGGCGTCCAGTGCCGGGCCGCTCAGCTCCCGGGCCAGCGCCAGCGTGGTGCTGCCGGCGTCCAGAAAGACGAAATCCTCTGCGGTGATAAGGGCCGCTGCCGCCTTTGCGATGCACTTTTTCTGGACGACGGCCAGCGTTTCCTTCGTGGCCATCGTCGGCTCGTCGGCGAGGAACTGGCTGTCCGGCAGGGTCGCGCCGCCGTGTACCTTGTTCACCTTGCCCATCCTGTCCAGCTCGTTCAAATCGCGGCGGATGGTGGACTCGCTGGCGTCCAGCGCCTCGCAGAGCTCCTGCACCGTCGCGGTGCGCTGCTGGCTCAGCAGCTTCATGATGCGGGAAAGCCGCTCCTCTGCCAACATCTTTATCCCTCCCGTTGCACGTTTCTGCTTGTATTTGAATCGTTTTGGCTGTTTCTGTCTGTATTATAGCAAATATTCCGTCAAAATCAATCACTTTCCGTCCGTTTATCTGCCAAAATATTTCCGTCAAAATCATGCATTCTGCACAAGAAGTGGGATACAACCCGCAAAAGAGCGCAAAAAATCCGCTCCGGAGCGGTCAGCTTCGGGGCGGATGACGGTTTTGTGGGTTGATTTGACCGTTTTTGACGGTTTTGGTTTTGCCGGAAATGATTTTCCCTTCCGGTCGGATGCGATTTAGGCGTCCGAACGGGCGTAGGCGTTCTTCATGCCGCTGCTCAGCTCAAAGAGGACCTTATCCAGCGTATCGGAAGCCCGCTTCTTCAGCTCGGCAGCGATGGCGGTGTTGGCCTCCTCCCGCAGGGCGGCGCGCTGGCTCTCCTCGGCTGAAGCGATGTTCTTATCGTACTGGTTCAGCAGAGCGCGGCTGGCGGAGAGGACGCCCTCCTCGTACCGCTCCACATGGATGAGGCTCCTGGCGTAGGAGGCGTCGGCCATGGCGGCGATCATCCGGCTCACCCAGTAGAAGCTGTCGGTGGACACTTCACCGGTGGTGCAGGCCAGATAGGCCGGGGTGCGCTCGACGTTGGCGTAGAACGGCACCATGGTGTTGAAGGCGTTGGAGGCGTAGGCGATCCACTCCACAGCGCGGATGTCTTCCGGCACATCAGGCCGCATCTGGATGAGGGCCATGAAGTCGTTGCGGTTGATGCCGATGGAGCGGTAAGCCCCCTTCATGCTCTTGTCGCCGTAGCTGGCGTAGGGGTCAAAGGGAGTCCCCTGATAGTGGGAGGACAGCAGATACTTCACATCCTCCGGGGTCAGCTTCCGCTCCGGCACCATGCACCAGGGCAGGTCGTCCGAACGGGGGCCGTAGTCAGCGGCAGGGCCGTCCCAGACCCAGGTGTTGGGGTTGAGGTGGCGGAGCATGAACCATGCGCGGGGGGTGTTGTAAACGTGGTCGGCGTCGTCGTGGCTGCCGAAGGCGTCACGCGGGTTCAGACGGCCATCCAGCGAGAGGTCGAGGTGATTGTCCCGGATGAATTCCCGCAGGTCGGCAGAGCAGAGATAATTCTCCTGTGCGCCGAAAGCGTCGTCGAGGTCGAAGGCGTCGATGCCCAGCTGGTTCGGCATGACCACATAGGAGTCGTCCGGCACACGGCGGGCCATCCAGTGGTGGCCGCCGATGGTCTCCAGCCACCAGATCTCGTCCACATCCTGGAAAGCGATGCCGTTCATCTCATAGGTGCCGTACTCTTCCAGCAGCTTGCCCAGACGGAGCACGCCCTCGCGGGCAGAATGGATGTAGGGCAGGACGAGGTAAACAATATCTTCCTCGCCGATGCCGCCGGGGACTTCCGGCTGGCCGTCCCTGGCGGGCTGATAGACCACCAGCGGGTCTGCGCCCAGAACGCGGGGGTTGGAGGTGATGGTCTCGGTGGCGGTCATGCCGACATTGGCGGCGTTGACGCCCGAAGCAGCCCAGATGCCCTTGCCCTCCACGGCGTTGGGCATGGCGGTCATCCGCAGGGCATTGCCCGGCAGGGGAACTTCTGCATGAGAGATGACCGACTTGTAAACAGCCGGGTGCTCCTCCGGCTGAACGACAACGAACTTTTTCGCGGTGAAGTGGCCGGAGCCGGAATCGTCGTTCCGGGCGATCATGGTAGAGCCGTCATACGAGGCTTTTTTGCCGACAAGGATGGTAGTACAAGCCATAGCTGTTATCCTCCAAAATTTTACATCTTGTATGTATAGTGCTCATTTATACAGTTTCGCAGGCGCGTTTGTTCTGCAAAACCCATTGTATCGCGTTTGGCCTCCGGGCGCAAGCCCTTACATTTCGCCAATGTAGGCAAAGCGCGGCTGACGCTTGCCGTCCCGCTCCACCTCTTCGGCCCACATAGCCGCCGGGCGCACCCAGAGCCCGCCCTCTCCGTACAGGGGACGGTAGACCACCATCTCCTCTTCGGTCTCGCTGTGGCGGGCCATCCCGATGACCTGATATTCGTTGCCCTTGAAGTGCCGGTAGCGGCCCGGCTTGATGTCGTATTGGAACTGGTACATAAAAACTCCTTCCAAAAAGCCCGGCCGCAGATTGGTCTGCGCCGGACTTTTCCACTTGCTTCACCCCTGCGGGTGGAAATATTCGTAAATGGTCTGGGCCATCTGCCGTCCGACGCCGGGGGTGTTCTCCAGCTGGTCGGGGGTGGCCTCTTTGACGGCACCCACGCTCTTGAACTGTGCCATCAGGGCCTTGGCCGTCTTGGGGCCGACGCCCGGCACCTCGGTGAGGGTGGACGAATAGCTCTTCTGCTTCATCTGCTGCTTGCGGTAGGCGTTGGCGAAGCGGTGCGTCTCGTCCTGAATGGCGGTGACGAAGGTGAACGTCCCGCGGTTCATGTTGATGGTGATCTCCCGGCCCTCGCTGTCCACGATGGCGCGGGTGCGGTGGTGGTCGTCCTTCACCATGCCGTAGAGGGGTACATCGGCCAGTGCCGTCCCGGCCAGTGCGGCCTTCGCGGCGCTTACCTGTCCCCTGCCGCCGTCCATCAGGAGCAGGTCAGGCTTCTGGCCGAAGTAGTTGCTGCTCGGTTCGCCGTTTGCGGCCATTTCGGAATACTTTTCGTATTCAGCCGCACGGCGGGAGACGGTCTCCGCCAGCGAGGCGTAGTCATCGGTGCCGGCGACGGTCTTCATCTTGAACTTCCGGTAGCCCGCCTTGTAGGGCTTGCCGTCCCGGAACGTCACCATGCCGCAGACGCTGGTGCCGTCGCCCCAGTTGGAAATGTCGTAGCTCTCGATGGTGCGGGGAGGCTTGGGCAGGCCCAGCACCTGCGCCAGCTCATCCAGAAGCTTTTCCTCCCGGGCGTAACGGCCGCTCTCGCGGGCCAGCCGCTCGACGGCGTTGGTGTGGGCCATCTCGACGAGATGCGCCTTATCGCCCCGCTGAGGGACATAGAGCTGCACCTCACTGCCCCGCTTCTCGTTGAGGGCCTGCTGCAAAACGTCCACATCCGGCGGCAGCTCGTCCACGGCAATGACCTTCGGGATCTGCTCATCGTCGAGGTAGTACCGGGGCAGAAATTCCTCCCGCACCGCCGCGATGTCGGCGGTGTCGTGGAACAGAAACTCCCGCTTGTCGGTCAGCCGCCCCTCCCGGAAGCGGAGGACAGCCGCGCAGACGCTGCCGGGCGTGCCCGCCAGCGCTACCACGTCCATCTCCACGTCGGGGTCAACCACGACCTTCTGCCCTGCCGTCACCTTGGTAATGGCGGCGATCTGGTCGCGGATGAGGGCCGCTGTCTCAAATTCCAGCCGGTCAGAGGCTTCCAGCATCCGCTCGTTGAGGGTTTTCAGAATATCCTTTTTGCCGTAGCGGATGAGGTGGACAGCGCTTTTGACGGCCTGCTCGTAGTTTTCACGGCTTATCTTGCCGCTGCACACCGCCATGCACTTGCCGATGTGGGCGTTCAGGCAGGGACGGCCCCGGCCAATTTCCTGCGGGAACCGCCGACTGCACCGGGGCAGCAGAAAAGCATCCATCGCCGTCTCGGCCATCTGACGGGCCGCAAAGCTCGAGGTATAAGGGCCGATATACTCCGCGCCGTCATCCTCTTTTTGCAGCGTGAACGACAGCCGCGGCCACTCGTCCTTTGTCACCTTGATATAGCTGTAGCCCTTGTCGTCCTTGAGCAGGATGTTGTACTTCGGGGTGTGGGCTTTGATCTGGCTTGCTTCCAGCACCAGCGCCTCGAACTCGCTCTGGCAGACGATGACGTCGAACGCGTAGGCGTGGGCGATCATCTGGCTGACCTTGTTGTCGTGAGGCACACCCTCTCGGAAATACTGGCTCACCCGGATGCGCAGACGCTTGGCCTTGCCGATATAGATGATGGTGCCGCTTTTGTCCCGGATGATATAGACACCCGGCAGAAGCGGCAGCATACAGGCCTTTTGGTAAAGTTCTGCCTTGGTCATCCGATGTTATGCCGGCCTTTCTGCATCCTCTCGGTCTTGGCAATATTCGACGCCGCCAGCGCCAGACCGCACACGTCGAGGGCCACGCTCCACCACTTGGGCTTCCGCTCCGAGGTGAGCAGAAGGGTGATGTTGACGATGAGCGTCACCAGATAGACGCCAAAAAAGCAGTACCACGGCTTGCCGGAATCACAGAACTCGCCAAACTTGAACAGTGCTTCTTTCGTCGAATCTTTCATGAGGCTGCCTCCTTTGTTCTGATGCATCATACCAAAAAAAGCGGCAAGGATGACCCCCGCCGCTCATACACGAAATGGAACTGAATTACTCTGCGAAGCCGGACTCCACCAGCTTGATGAGGCCATCGACAGCAGCCTGCTCGTCTGCGCCATCAGCGATGATGCGGATGGTGGTGCCGCCCACGATGCCCAGAGACAGGACGCCCAGCAGGCTCTTAGCGTTCACGCGGCGCTCTTCCTTCTCGACCCAGATGGAAGACTTGAACTCGTTGGCCTTCTGAATAAAGAAGGTTGCCGGACGGGCGTGCAGACCAACCTGATTTTCAACGGTAACTTCTTTGACGTACATAGTAAAACGCTCCTATCTATTATCGTTCGGGAAATGCAATTATGTTTCGCGCCTGTTGCGTTGTGATTATTTTAGCGCAAACCGAAACCGTTGTACAGTCCCCAAACGCATTTTTGGCGGTTTTCCCAAGGATGAGGGGGGCATTTTCCACCTTTTATACAAAGACAACAAAATTATTCCCCCAGTGTTGGCGGGGTAATACAAAAGTTTTCAACATTTTTTCGACGGAGGGTCAGCACTCCGACTGTTTTTGTGCTTATCCGGCAGAGTATGACGTTTGCCGCAGACTCCGCTCAACCCTCGTACTGCATCCACAGCAGCGCGCATTTCTTTACAACAGAAGGATATTCCGCAGGGTCAAATTCCATGTCTTTTTCGCCTGTGAATTTCCATCCCATCCGACGATAGAGAGCAATGGCGCGGGCGTTGGTGTCCAGCACGCTCAGGCGGGGATGCTCATACTCTTCCAGCTTTTTCCGGGCGAAGTCCAGCATTTTCTGGCCGATGCCCTTTCCCCGGGCATTCCCAGACACAAAGAGATGCTCAATGCGGCCGGTCTTGTGGTCTACGCTCACCATGCCGTCCGGCACATCTTTCGTCGTGTGCAGGTAGCAGGCCCAGCCGCCTTTTTTCTCCGCCTTGAGCTGAGCGAGAAGCTCCTCTTCTGTCAGGCTTGCACAATACTCTTCCGTCCAGTTTCCGGCGCAGACGGCGCGGCGTCCCTCCGCAAACAGCTTTGCCGCAGCGGCAAACTGTTCTTCCGTCTTGACGAGGCGGACATTCTCGCCCCGCTTCCACTTGGGCAGCTCGGTGATGGGGTGGCTCTCGCACCACTGCTCATACAGCTCCGGGCGGCGCAGACGGGTGCGCTCCCGGCTCTTTTCGCCCCGCCATGCGTCGATCTTCTGGTGGTCGCCGCCCAGCAGAACGTCGGGTACAGCGCGGCCCTCCCAGACCTCGGGGCGGGTGTACTGGGGGTATTCCAGCAGGCCGTCCCAGTAGCTCTCTTCCTCGTAGCCCTTCTGCTCGGCCAGAACGCCGGGCTTGAGGCGGAGGACGCTGTCGGCCACCACAAGGCTGGCCAGCTCGCCGCCGGTGAGGATATAGTCGCCGATCGAGATCTCTTCGTCCGCAAACGCTTCAATGACGCGCTCGTCGATGCCCTCATAGTGGCCGCAGACCAGCGTCAGGTTATCGTACTGGGCCAGCCTGCGGGCGTGCTCTTCGGTGTAGCGCTGACCGCCCGCCGTCAAGAACACGATATGCGGGGCCGGGCGTCCCTGTTCCGCTACCTCTTTCTGGACGGCGCGCAGGCAGTCGGCGATGGGCTGGGCATAGAGCACCATACCGCAGCCGCCGCCGTAGGGGTAGTCGTCGGTCTGCTTCTGCTTGTTGAGGGTGTAGTCCCGGATCTGATGGCAGTGGGTCTCGATGCAGCCGCGCCTGGCTGCGCGGCCGATGATGCTGGCGTCCAGCACCTGCTGGCACATCTCAGGGAAAAGGGTCACGATGTCCACACGCATCCCCATCGCTCACTCCTCCTCCCGCTCACTGTCGAAATCGTCGTCCAGCAGGCCCGGGATGGGGGTAACGAGGATATAGCCTTCCGGCGGGTTGCGCTCTTTGAGAAAGGCGTCCACGCCGGGGAACATATATTCCTTGCCGCTGGGGGACTTGACCGTATAGATGTCCTGTGCGCCGGGGTGGTCCACGCTGGTGACGACGCCGTACACCTTTCCGGTGTCGGCGTCCCGCACCTCGCAGCCGATGAGGTCGGCCACATACCACCGGCCCTCGGGCAGGGTGGCGTCGCTGCGGTCGAAGTAGAACACCTGACCCCGCAGGGCGCGGGCGGCGTCCATATCGTTCACGCCCTCCAGCTGGAGCAGCGCCATCTGCCCCTGCGGGCGGATGGAGATGATGTTATAGCACTTGCCGCCCTTTGCCGAGGCGTAGAGACGGCCCGTCTTTTTGAGGAAATCCACGCCGTCGCACCACAGCTCCAGCTTCATTTCGCCGCGCACACCGTGGGTGGTGACGACCTTGCCTGCTTCCAGATATTGCTGCATATTCTCTCCTGTTCAACCTCTCAGTCTCGCTTCGCTCGACAGCTCCCCTGCCGAGGGGAGCCTCTGGCGAAGAGGGAAAGCTTTCCGGTATGCCAAGGCCTCCCCTCGATAGGGGAGGTGGCACGCCGCAGGCGTGACGGAGAGGTTATTCCTAATAAAAAAGGCCCTTTGCCATTACAGCAAAGGGCCTGTAGGGTGCTTAGTCGATCTCAACAAGGACCTTTTCATCGACCCGCACAGCAGCCGCGCGCATCACCACACGAATGGCTTTTGCGATCCGGCCCTGCTTGCCGATGACACGGCCCATATCTCCCTCTGCCACGCTCAGGTGGTAGACGATGGTGCCGTCCTCACGGGGGGCGTCCACCGTGACCTTGACGGCGTCCTTATCCTCCACGAGGCCGCGGGCAACTGCCAGCAACAGCTCCTGCATGAGTCAGCCCTCCACCTTACAGAATGTTGGACTTCTTCAGCAGAACGCGAACGGTGTCGGTGGGCTGAGCGCCGTTGGCGATCCAGGCCTTAGCCTTCTCGCCGTCGATGCTCACGACAGAGGGCTCCTGGTTGGGGTCGTAAGTGCCGATCTCCTCGATGAAACGGCCATCGCGGGGGAAGCGGCTGTCAGCAACAACAACACGATAGAAGGGAGCCTTCTTGGCGCCGACGCGGCGCAGACGAATCTTAACTGCCATGGTAATATCCTCCAAAAATTTCTTGTTCCCCGGTTTGCGGGGATTAAATCTATCTGTACAACCCCACAGCGGGGTGTATACCGGAATTATTTCATGCCTCTAAAGGCGCCCGGGCTGCCCATCAGGCCGCCCAGCTTGCGGGCAAAGCCCTTGGGACTCTTCTTGAACTGCTTCATCATCTTCTGCATCATCTCAAACTGCTTGAGCAGCTTGTTGACATCGGACACCTGAGTGCCGCTGCCCGCTGCGATGCGGCGCTTGCGCTTGGGGTTGATGATGGAGGGGTCTTCGCGCTCGGCCCTGGTCATCGAGTAGATCATGGCCTCGATGCGGTCGAAGGCTTTCTCGTCGATCTGGCTGGCGTCGATGCCGGACATTCCGGGCATCATGCTCAGCATGGCACCCGCGCCGCCCATCTTGCGGATCTGGGCGAACTGGGCCAGCATATCGTTCATATCGAACTTGTTTTCCATCATCCGCTTGGCGGTCTCTTCGGCCAGCTTCTCGTCGGCGGCATCCTGTGCGCGCTCGATGAGGCTCAGCACATCGCCCATGCCGAGGATCCGGCTTGCCATGCGGGAGGGATGGAAGACTTCGAGGTCATCCAGCTTTTCACCGGTACCCTGGAACTTGATGGGCTTGCCGGTGACAGACAGCACCGAGAGGGCTGCGCCGCCGCGGGTATCGCCGTCGGTCTTGGTGAGGATGATGCCGTCGATGCCGACCGTTTCGTTGAAGGTCTTGGCGACGTTCACGGCATCCTGACCGGCCATGGCGTCCACGACCAGCAGAGTCTCGTCCACGGGGACAGCCTCTTTGATCTGGACCAGCTCCTGCATCAGCACTTCGTCGATCTGCAGGCGGCCTGCGGTATCGAGGATGATGATGTCATTGCCGTAGTCCTTGGCGTGGGCCAGTGCCTTTTTGGCGATGGCAGGCGGCTTTTCGCCGGGCAGGGTGAAGACCGGCGCACCGGCCTGTTTGCCCACCACCTGCAGCTGGTCGATCGCGGCCGGACGGTAGATGTCGCAGGCCACCAGCATCGGGCGGCGGCCCTGCTTGATGTAGTATTTTGCAAGCTTTGCTGCGTGGGTCGTCTTACCGTTGCCCTGCAGGCCGCAGAGCATGATGATGGTCTGGCCCTTGTTCTTGATGACCAGACGAGGCGCTTCCTCGCCGCCCATCAGGGCGACCAGCTCCTCGTTGACGATCTTGACGACCTGCTGGGCAGGGGTCAGGCTCTCCATGACCTCCTGGCCCATGGCGCGCTCGGAGACCTTTGCGCAGAAATCCTTCGCCACTTTGTAGTTGACGTCGGCTTCCAGCAGGGCCATCCGGACCTCGCGCATGGCGGCTTTGATGTCCGCCTCGCTCAGTTTGCCGTGGCCGCGCAGCTTTTTGAACACACCGGCAAGGCGGTCGGTCAAAGATTCAAATGCCATTGTTCGGTGCTCCTCTCAAATCAGTTTTCAGCTCTCATTCACTTCGTCGATGGAGCGGATGAGCCCCAGCATCTTGTTCAGAGTGGCGGCATACTCGGTGGTGGTCAGCCGGGCGTTCGGGCCGGTGCATTCAAACCGGGCGTCGATGACCAGCTGCTCCAGCTCTTCCAGCGTCTGCTGCACCCGGCGGTACCGGGCCGCGAAACCGACCTTTTCTTCCAGCTCCCTGAGGGCTGTTTCGCCATGCTTGATGGCGTCCCGCGCCCCCTGCCGGGTGATGCCGAAGTTTTCTCCGATCTCGCTGAGGGAGAGGTCATCGTTGTAATACTGGCGCAGCATCTCGCGCTGTTTGGGCGTGAGCACTTCGCCGTAAAAATCGAGCAGATAGCCCATTTCAAAGTCTTTTGCCATGTTCTGTCCTGCTCTGACCTCCGCTGTTTGTAAAGGTTTTTTGCTTTACATACGGAGTATAGCAGACGGGGTGTCCCTTGTCAAGGACTTTTTGCGTCATTTTGCCAAATTTTCTTCCGATTTTTCTCCTTTCTGCCCAAGCCCCGCTTGACGCTTTCTCTCCTTTGCGTTAAAGTTATAGGCGTAAGCTTTCCCCCGGACGCGAAAGGAGACCGCCCGTGCCTATCTACCCCAACATCTACCAGACCCTGCTGCCCGGCCCCATCGTCGAGCTGCGGGGCTATCTTGCGGCCTGCGGGCTGCGGGGGCGGCTGTACGCCTATCTGAACTACAACGGCCCCACCGGCACGGCGCGGGACGAGCTGGCTGAGGGGATGCTGGCGCTGGCCCTTGAGCGCGGGGCGCTGACCCCCGGCCAGACCATCGTGGAGGCCGTGTCAGGGCCTTTTGCCACAGCGCTGACGCTGGCGGGGCTGACGGCGGGCCACCCGGTGACGCTGGTCATGCCGGAGGACGCCCCCGCCATGCGGCAGGAGAGCCTGCTCCGCCTCGGAGCGCAGATCATCCACACCCCGGCCCAGGCGGGCCCTGCAGGCGCACGGGCGCTGGCAAAAGCCACCGCCGCCGAGAAGGGCTGGTACTATATGGACTGGCTCAACAACGACGACAACCCCACCTATCACCGCCGGGTGACGGGGCCTGCACTGGTGCGCTCCATCGCGCGGGAGGGTTCCAGCATCGTGGACAGCATCGTCATCGGCGTGGGCAGCGGCGGCACCATCACCGGCGTGGGCGAAACGGTCAAGGCGTGGACGAATGACGTCCGCATCGTGGCCGTGGAGCCTTACGAGAGTCAGGCCCTGAGCAGCGGCCTCACCGGCTCCCATGGCATCCCGGACATCGGCTTCGGCCTCGTTCCCGGCAACTACAACTCCTATGTAGTGGACAACATCGCTGCCGTCACCACCGCCGATGCCGTCCGGGCGGCGCAGCGGGTCCTGCGCACCGATGCCATCCCGGCCTCCCCCAGCGCAGGTGCCGCCCTTCACGCAGCGGCCCAGCTTATCGCAAACGGCAAAAGCCGTTCGGCACTGGCCGTGTTCAGCGCACGCCAGAACATACTATAAAAAGGAAACGAGAAGGAATCCATGACAAAAGACATGACGACCGGAGCCATCACGCCCCTTCTGGTCAAATTCACCATCCCGCTGGTGCTGGGCAACCTGTTCCAGCTCACTTATAACGCCGCCGACAGCATCATCGTGGGCAAATTTGTCGGTGAAGACGCCCTTGCCGCCGTCGGCACCTCCAACCCGCTGATGACGCTGGCCATCCTCTTCATCAACGGTCTCTGCCTCGGTGCCGGCATCCTCGTCAGCACGGCCTATGGTGCCGGAGACACCCAGCGCGTGGAGCGTCAGGTCTCCACCACCGCCATCGCAGGCACGGTGTTCTCGCTGGTCTTTTCGGCCCTCTGCGTCCTGCTGGCGACGCCGCTGCTCCGGCTGATGCAGGTGCCGGAAGAGATCCTGCCCATCGCGGTGCAGTACCTCCGCATCGTCTTTGCGGGCCTCATCTTCACCTTCTTTTACAACTTCCTCGCCGCCACCATGCGGGCGCTGGGTGACAGCAAGAGCGCCCTTTACTTTCTGATGATAAGCTCGGTGCTGAACATTGGCGGCGACCTCTTCTTTGTCGAGGTGCTGGGCTGGGGCAGCGAAGGCTGCGCCCTCTCCACCGTCCTCAGCGAGGCGCTCTGCTGTGTGCTCTGCGTCGTCTATATCCAGTTCAAAGTTCCCGTCCTTCAGCTGGGGCGGCGCTGGCTCGTCTTTGACAGCTCTCTGCTGCGCAGCACCGTCCAGTACGGCTGGACCAGTGCCATGCAGCAGGCCACCGTCCAGCTGGGCAAGATCGCCGTGCAGGCCATCGTCAACACTCTGGGCATCAACGCAATGGCCGCTTTCACCGCCGCCAGCCGGGTGGACGACTTCACCTATATGCCCCAGCAGAACATCGCCCACGCCATGACCACCCTGATGGCCCAGAACCACGGTGCCGGCAAAAAGGAGCGGGTGCGTCAGGGCTTTTTCTGCGGCCTGCGCATCGAGCTCATCTACGGCTTCTGCCTGATGGCCGTCTGCCTGCTCTTCGCCCGCCCCATCATCTCCCTCTTCGTGGATGACCCCGCCGTCATCGACCTGGGCGTCAAGTTCCTGCGGTGCGCCTCCCTCTTCTACCTGATGCCCGGCGTGACCAACGGCATCCAGGGCGGCTTCCGCGGCCTCGGCGATTTGAAGATCACCCTGAACAGCAGTATGCTCAACATGGGCTTCCGCGTGGCCGCCGCCGCTGTGCTGGTGCTGGTGCTCAAGGTCGATTTGCAGATCATGCCTGTGAGCTACGGCATCGGCTGGCTGTCCATGCTGGTCTATGAGCTTCCCCTGCTCATCCGCTGCATGAAAGAAGACAAACTTTAACTCCGACAAAAAAGAGCAGAGCGTGCAGCCATAGGACCGCACGCCCTGCTCTTTTTCGCTTTCAGGCTATTTACAAGAAGTTACTTATTCTTGTACATTTCCTCATAGTATTTCTGGTAGTTGCCGCTGGTGATGTGCTCCATCCACTCCTCGTGGTCGAGGTACCAGTCGATGGTCAGGACGATGCCCTTCTCAAAGGGAGTCTCGGGATACCAGCCAAGGTCGTTCTTGATCTTGGTGGGGTCGATGCCATAGCGGCGGTCATGGCCCAGACGGTCAGCGACGTGCTTGATGAGGTCTTCGCTGATGCCGTCGTCCTTCAGGCGGTCGTGCAGCTGCTCGATGATGGTCTTGACGATGAAGATGTTGGGGCGCTCGTTGTGGCCGCCGACATTGTAGACCTCGCCCACCTTGCCGCCATTGCAGACCATATCAATGGCCTTGCAGTGGTCCTCAACGTACAGCCAGTCGCGGATCTGCATACCGTCACCGTAGACGGGCAGCTGCTTGTGGTGCTTGACGTTGTTGATCATCAGCGGGATGAGCTTCTCGGGGAACTGGTAGGGGCCGTAGTTGTTGGAGCAGCGGGTGATGTTGATGGGCATACCGTAGGTATCGTGGAATGCCATGACGAACATATCAGCGCTGGCCTTGGAGGAAGAGTAGGGGCTGTGGGGGCAGAGCGGGGTGGTCTCCATGAAGAAGCCCTCAGCGCCCAGAGCGCCGTAGACCTCATCGGTGGACACCTGCAGATACTTCTTGCCCTCTTTCCAGGTCTTGGCGTCGGCGTCGTACCAGGCTTCCTTGGCGCGCTGCAGCAGGTTGACGGTACCCATCACGTTGCTCTGGACGAAAATTTCAGGGTTCTTGATGGAGCGGTCAACATGGCTCTCAGCGGCAAAGTTGATGACGTAATCGAAATCGTACTTTGCAAACAGGCTCTCGACCAGCTCCTTGTCGCAGATGTCGCCCTGCACGAAGACATGGCGGGGGTCGCCCTCAACGTCCTTCAGGTTCTCGAGGTTGCCGGCGTAGGTCAGCTTGTCGAGGTTGACCAGCAGGATCTCGGGGTACTTCTTGAGCATATAATGCACAAAGTTGGAACCGATAAAACCGGCGCAGCCGGTGATAAGATATTTTTTCATAAATTTCCTCTTTTATTTTCTGCAATTACTCCGCAGTTTCATTATTTTCACCAGTGGACAGACAATCTGCAATCTGACCCAGTGTCGAGTCCATGGAAGCCAGAATTTCATTGTTCGCTTTTGTATATTCCACTAAATCTGCAAATGAATACAACGCCCATACAGAAAGCATCGACAAAAACCAAACAACAACTGCAACGATTACCCCGAGCAGTAATCCTACCGCATTATTATCTGTAGCAGCTGCGGCAGAATAAATAACCGCGCCTAAAACAATCGCAACAACACTGAAAAACACGCCTTGAATCGTCGCCCATGTTTTCAGTTTCTTTTCTGACTGGTTAAACATAATCTTTTTCCTCACAAAAGCCAATTAAGCTTTCATCCCATTGTCGCCGTCCCAGTGCTCAAAGAAGCAGGCCAGCGCGTCCTTCCAGTCGCGGACGTCGTTGCCGACGGTGCAGCGGAGCATCCGGTTGTCCAGAGCGCTCCACTTGGGGCGGTCGGCGCTGTCCGGGTGCTTTGCCTTGTACTCTTCGCTGGTGCAGGGAGACACGGTGGCGTCCACGCCGGACAGGCGGATGATCTCCGATGCGAAATCATACCAGGAGCAGATGCCCTCGCCGGTGCAGTGGTAGAGGCCGTACTCGTGGGTCACGCAGAGCTGCAGGATCTCGTGGGCCAGATCGACGGCGTTGGTCGGGTTGCCGCACTGGTCGTTGACGACTTCCAGCTTGCCGAACTTCTTGCCGGCGTTCACGATGGTCTTGACGAAGTTTTTGCCGTAGTAGCTGTAGAGCCATGCCGTGCGGACGATGAAGTGGCGGTGGCAGAACTGCTCCACATACTTCTCACCCATGAGCTTGGTGGAGCCGTAGGCGCTGATGGGGCCGGGAATGGTGGCCTCATCCTGCGGGATGCCGCCGTTCTCGCGGCCGGAGAAGACGTAATCCGTAGAGACGTGTACCAGACGGGCGCCGGTCTTGGTGGCGGCCTGTGCCAGATTGCGGGGGCCGATGGCGTTGGCCTTGAAGGCAGTGTCATGGTTCACCTCGCAGCCGTCCACGTTGGTGAAAGCGGCGCAGTTGATGATGACGTCCGGGCGCTGACGGCGGATGAAGTCATCCACCATCTTGTAGTTGGTGATGTCCAGCTCCGGCAGGTCCACCGGAATGACCGTGGCGCTCACCAGCTTCTCGGGGATGGGGCCAAGCTCACTGCGGCCTTCCCGGAGCTGCTTGATGATCTCGGTGCCAAGCTGGCCTCTGCAGCCGGTAACAATGATTTTCATGCGGATACCGCCTCTCTTAATACTTCAGTTTGCCGTCGGCCACATTCTTGAGGTGCTGGCCGTAGGGGCTCTTGCCGTAGCGCTCTGCGCTTTCCAGCAGGGTATCGCGGTCGATCCAGCCGTACTTGAATGCGATCTCCTCGGGGGCGCTGATCTTGATGCCCTGACGCTTCTCGATCATCCGCACAAAATCGGCTGCTTCCACGAGGCTGTCCATCGTGCCGGTGTCCAGCCATGCAAAGCCGCGGCCCAGCAGCTGGACGTCCAGCTCATCCTGCTTGAGGTACATATCGTTCAGGGTCGTGATCTCCAGCTCACCGCGGGCCGAGGGCTTGACCTGCTTTGCCATCTTAACGACTTCCTTATTGTAGAAGTACAGGCCGGTGATGGCGTAGTTGCTCTTGGGATGCTGGGGCTTCTCCTCGACGCTCAGCACCTTGCCGTTTGCGTCGAACTCCACGATGCCGAAGCGCTCGGGGTCCGGCACATAGTAGCCGAAGACGGTGCAGCGGCCCTTGTTCTCGGCATTGGAGACAGCATTCTTCAAAATCTTGGAGAAGCCGTTGCCGTAGAAGATGTTGTCGCCCAGGATCATTGCGCAGCAGTCATCGCCGATGAACTCTTCACCGAGGATGAAAGCCTGAGCCAGGCCGTCCGGGGACGGCTGGACCTTATATTGCAGATGGATGCCGTACTGGCTGCCATCGCCCAGCAGCGCCTCGAAGCGGGGCGTGTCGGTGGGGGTCGAGATGATGAGGATGTCCTGGATGCCCGCCAGCATGAGGGTGGACAGAGGATAATAGATCATCGGCTTGTCGTAGACGGGCAGCAGCTGTTTGCTGGTGACCATCGTCAGCGGATAGAGCCGGGTGCCGGCACCGCCGGCCAGAATGATACCTTTCATTTTTGTGCACTCCTTATATTATGAAATAAAAAAGTTGTGCAGCTTGTACAAGGCCCGGCAGCGTATCCGCCGGGTCCTGTATGGATTCAAAGCGGAGCTGCGTCCGCTGTAAACAATGTTGGTGGTAATACGCCGCCAGCCGCCGGGCTTCCCGCGCCACGCGCGCTGGCAGGATCTCGCTATGCACTACTGGCAAGCTTGCGATAGTATTACACCTTATTCTACTATCAAATCGAAAAAAAAGCAAGGAAAGAGCGCCCTCCACAAAAATTTTTGCGGAGGGCGCTCTTTTGTTTCATCAGCAAAGGTTCAGAACTTGAACCCCCACTTGTGGAAATACCGCAGCAGGCTCCCGGTCTGCCACAAAAAGGGCTTGAGGCTGCGGTGGGCTGCACGATGCCATGCATGGATGGCGGTGTACTGCGGCACGAGGTAGGCTTTGCCGGTGGTGCGCATCTTCTGGGTCAGGTCGGCATCCTCCACATACATGAAGTAGTGCTCATCGAAGCCGCCCACGGCCTTGAACTCCGCCGTCCGCACAGCGGAAAAGCTGCCGGTGCAGAACTCGATCTCAACGGGAGCGGACAGATCCTCCCCCTCCATCAAATACGCACGGTTATATTTCTCCCAGAATTTCAAAAATGGCAGCTGGCGGTAGACCATGGGCCGCAGCGCACAGCGCCGCAGCGGCAGGCTCTGGGAACGGCCATCCGGGAAGCGCAGCCCCGGCCGGGCCATCACAGCATCCGGGTGGGCGGCCATCCAGTCGGCCAAATCGCTGAGGGTATCGGCGGTGAGCTGGATGTCCGGGTTCAGGATGAAGTGGTAGTCGCTCGTCAGCTCCGGCAGGACGGTGTTGTGTCCGGTGCCGAAACCGCCGTTCTCCTTGCGGCAGCGCACCTCGACCTTCTGGCCGGGCTGAGTGCTCAAAGCGCCGCCCTTCACGGCGGCTTCCAGACGTGCGCCGCTGCCGTCGGGGCTGGCGTTGTCCACCAGATAGAGGGTCAGCGGGTGGCGGCGGGTGTATTGCAGCACCGTCTGCGCCGCCTTGAGGGCTTCGTCGCAGCCGTTATAGACAACGATACAGGCAGAGAGTTCCAAGTTCGTTCTCCTTATCATTCCAGCGGTAATATCTTCAGGCTGAAATCTTCGCGCTGGATGTCGAAGTTGGGGTTGGTGCAGGGGTCGCCCGCAGCCAGCAGGTCGCCCCAGCGGGCCTGAAAACGCAGCACCTCGCCCTGAAAACGCTTCTGCTTTTCGGGGTTGTCCTCCATGCCGCGGCTCTTGCTCTCGTAGTGGTAGAGCTGGGCAAACGGGGTGAAGACGTTGGTGTAGCCTGCCTGACGGACGCGGACGCAGAAGTCCACATCGTTGAAGGCCACGGCATAGCTCTCGTCCAGACCGCCCACTTCGTCGTAGATCTCCTTGCGGATGAGCAGGCAGGCGGCGGTGTCGGCGTAGACGTCCTGCACATAGTTCAGGCGGCCCATATAGCCGTCGGAGCTGGCGGGATAGTACTTGTGCAGATGGCCCGCCACGCCGCCGATGCCGAAGCCGACACCGGCGTGCTGGATGGTGTCATCCGGGTAGAGCAGCTTGGCGCCCACGCAGCCCACCCGCTTCTGCTGGGCATACATGACCATCTCTTCCAGCCAGGCGGCGGTGATGACCTCGGTGTCGTTGTTGAGCAGAAGCAGATACTCACCGGTGGCGAACTTCTCGCCGAAGTTGTTCAGGGCGCTGTAGTTGAAGCCCTTGCCCTCCCAGGTGACGACCTTGAGGTTATCGGGGTGCTCCTTCTGCATCCGCTCGTAGGTGCGGAAGGTCTCGGGGGCCTTGCTGTTGTTCTCGATGAGGATGATTTCAAAATCCGGGTAGGTGGTGCGGGCGTAGATGGACTCCACGCAGGTCACCAAGTCGCGGATGTGGTCGCAGGTGGGGATGAGGATGCTCACCCGGCCCGGATGGTCGATGGTATAGTCGGTCTTGTAGTAGCCCGGCGTACCCGGGATGAGGGACACATCGTCCACGGCGACACCGCAGCGGGCGTAATGAGCCTTGAGGGCGGCAATGCCCGCGTCGATGCAGTAGGTCTTGGCGGAGATGTCGCTGGCCGTGCTGCCGGGGCTGGAACGCCAGTAATAGAGGGCGTGGGGGATGTGGACGATCTTCCGGGCCGTCTCGGTCAGGCGGAGGAAGAGCTCATAATCCTGACTGCCGTTGTACTCCATCCGCTCCGGGCCGCCTGCAGCATCCATCAGCCGGCGGCTGAAGAGGGTCAGGTGGCAGATATAGTTGTTGGAGCGGAGGTTGTCCAGCATGAAGTCCGGCTTGAAGTGGTAGAGCACCACATTCTCCACCTTGCCCTCAAAGGTCGCCTCATCGGTATAGACGAAGTCGGCTCCCTGCTCGGCGATGGCCTTGGCGGCGTACCAGAGGGCGCAGGGATGGAGGATGTCGTCGTGGTCCAGCAGGGCGATGAAGTCGCCGGTGGCCATCTCGATGCCTTTGTTGGTGTTGCCGGGGATGAGCTCATTCTTCTCCAGCTTCCTGTAGCGGATACGAGGGTCCACAGCGGCGCGCTGCTGCACCATCTCGCCCACGCCCGGGGCAGTGCCGGCGTCCACACAGCAGAGCTCCCAGTTGCGGTAGGTCTGGTTCACGACGGAATCCAGCAGCTCTTCGAGGAAGTCCAGCGGGGTGTTGTAGAGCGGCACCACGATGCTGATCTTGGGGCCTGCAGGCTGATTGCCTGCCTGCCGCACCAGCAGTTCCACCGGTGCGAATCGGTCGGCGCGCATGACTTTGCCCGGGAAGAGGGCGGCGTACTCGCGGCGGGCGCGGGCCAGTTCCCGCACACCCTCGATGCCGCCGCTGCGCAGCTCCCGCAGGAGCACGAAGAAGGGCAGAGTGTGCCAGAGCTGGCGGCTCTTGCTGACGACATAGCGCATGGGCCAGGTCATCTTCCAGAACTTCGAGCCGGTCACCTCGCCCAGTGCCTTTTCCAGCTGCTGCTCGTGGCTGCGGCTGAGCGAAAGGTCGCTACGCAGCCGGGCGATGAGCTCGGCTTCCTCGCCGCTGGTGCGCTCGGCGCGCACCATCCGGTCACGCAGGATGTCCATTTCCAGCTCGTAGCCCCGCACCATCTTCAGCTGGGTGGGCTGGCTGGTGCAGAACAGCGCCGACTGCTGGGCGCGGCCCTTGCTGCGCCAGCCAAAATCGCGGAAATACCCTCTCTGGGCCAGCTGCTCGGCCCAGCCCGCCATAACGGTGCTCTCATCGCTCACCAGCAGCACCCGGGCGGGCAGGGTCTCGGGCAGCGTTTCCCACGCGGGGTCTGTCACCACCAGAAGCTCTGCCCCAGAGCCCTCTGTCCACTCTTCTGCCTCCACACCTGCACAGTGCAGGGCCTTGGCCAGCAGGGACATCTGCTCTCCCAGCAGGGCCGCCGAGGCGGGGTTTGCCTCCTCCGCGATGCGCTGCGCCAGTGCGCGGCAGCGCTCCCGCTCCCGCTTTTCTTTCTTTTCCTTCTCCAACTGCATTCCGTTCTCTCCACCTGTTATTCTTTATCGTATCGCTCCCGCTCTGGAGCGTGAAACGCGAAATAGTCTGTCTCTTGTGTACAAGCGTGTACAGTATACCAAATCACGTCTCATTTGAGAAGTATTTTGCGCAATTCCTTTTGATTTTTTACATACCCAGCAGGCGGCGCAGCCAACTGAACAGACCGCCGCCGGAGCTCGTGCCGCTGCCCACCGTCCGGATGGAAACGCCGGAGTAGTAGTGCTTCAGGATGTCGCGGTAGCCCATCCCCTCCTCGGCGGCGTAGCCCACGGCGCCGCACTGGCTCATGCCCACGCCGTGGCCGAAGCCGTAGTAGTACATACAGGGTACACCCGCTGCATCCGTGCTGAAATCGAAGCAGTAGCGGGAGGACACGAACTGGCCGATATAGCGGTAGCTGCGGCCATTGGACACCAGCGTGTTGTACTGGACGAAGCCGCCGAGGTCTTTGTGGGTGGTGTCGGCGCTCTGGTAGGGCTCGCCGGTGCGGCTGTCGTTGTACTCGACATAGTCATAATCCTTGCCGATGATGCGGCGCATCTTCTCGTGGTACTGGCGCTCATAGGGGCTTTCCACGCTCTTGAGATACGGCACATCCGAGCCCCAGGCGTCGAGGCTGGAACAGGTGCCGTAGACGCCGGTCTGGGTGTTGTAGCCCGCGCTGGCCGACCAGACGGCGTCGATGACGCTGCCGTTGTAGGTCAGCACCTCATCCTTCACCGACTCCACCGCCTTGCGGATGGCCGACCGGGCCGAGGACGGGATGTCCTCCACGGGGGTGTAGATGAGGGCGTTGGCCGAGGAGCCGTACTGCTTATGGTACTCGAGGTAGGAGTGGATGGCCACGGCCTGGGCCTTCCACGCCTCCTGCGCGGCGCTGGCACTGACATAGCTGCCGATGGAGCCAAGCTCGGTGTAGGTGATGCCCACCAGGCAGTCCACGAGGTCCAGCGACACGTTCCGGCGCAGGCCCTTGCCCTTGATGTTCAGATAGGGCAGTGTAATCTTATCTTTGGAGCCGAAGAGCCAGCTCAGACAATTTTCCTCTTCCTCAGGGATAAGGGTGGTGTTTGCACCGCCAATGGTGGTGGCACCGGGTGCGGCATCCTCGGCGAACGCCGCCGGGACAGCCACGCACAGCATCACAGCTGCCAGCACCAGCGCCGTCAGACGGCGCGCGAAACTCAGACTCTGCTTCACGGTCATTTCCTCCTGTGGTTTCTGGATCTTTTCATAGTTGTTATCAGTGTAACACACTGCGCCCCCGACGGCAAGGACGGAAGTTGTGCAAAAATGTGAAAAGACGCCTTTGCAAGCCGCCGGAATTATGATACAGTATAGCATGAGATGATATGCCCCCTTTGGCGGGCATGACAGGGAGGGCCGGAATGGACAGCAGAGAGTTATATCCCAGCGACGAGCAGCGGCGCCGCATCATGGACTTTATCATGGCGGCGGGCGAGACGCTGCTGGAAAACGGAGCAGAGGTCTTCCGGGTGGAGCAGACGATGGAGATCATGGCCCGCAGCTTCCATCTGCGGGAGTTCCACGTCTATGTGCTGACCAACGGCATCTTCGCCAGCGCCGGCACGGCAGAGATCGCCGAAGTGCGGAACGTCCCGGTGCGGACGACTCACTTAGGCCGGGTGGCCGCGGTGAACGCCCTTTCCCGCGAGATAGCAGCCGGGGGCGTCACACTGGACGAGGCTGAACACCGCCTGGCCGAGGCCCGGCGCATCCCCTTCCCCAAGGGCAAGACCCAGCTCCTCGCCGGGATGAGCGGCACAGCCTGTTTTGCGCTCATCTTCGGCGGCACGATACGCTCGGCGCTGGCGGCAGCGGCGGCGGGTCTCATCGTCAGCGGCTATCTGCTGCTCTGTGAAAATCGGAGGCTTTCCAACGGCTTCCGCAAGATCTCGGCGGCAGCGCTCATTACATTGGTCTGCATTCTGGGGTGCCATCTGCTGGACACTGAGGCCAGCCACGCCATCATCGGCGCCCTGATGATATTGACCCCCGGCATCGCCTTCACCATGGGCATCCGGGATTTCGTGCAGGGCGACTACCTCTCCGGCACCATCCGGATGATAGACGCCCTGCTCATCGCGGCCAGCATCGCCATCGGCACCGGCCTCGTGCTGAGCCTTACTTCGATCCTGACGGGGGTGACGGTGGTATGATGACCTTGACAAGCACACAGATCGGCCAGCTGGCGGCACAGTTCTTTCTGGCCGGGGCGGGAACGCTGAGCTTCGCCGTCCTCTTCGCCTGCCCTAAGCGCACCCTCCCCTGCTGTGCGCTGGTGGGCGCAGTGGGCTGGTTCGTCTACGAGCTGGCTGTCTTATACGGGGCCGACGCAGCGGCAGCCTCCCTCATCGCGATCATCCCGCTGTCGCTGGCGGCGCGTATCTGCGCCGTGCTGCTCAAGACGCCGGTGACGGTCTTTTTGCTGACCGGCATCTTCCCGCTGGTCCCCGGCGCGGGCATCTACTACACCGCCTACTATTTCATCCAGGGCGAGAATGCCCTTTCGCTGGCCAACGGCATCTCCACCTTCAAGGTGGCCGTGGCGCTGGCTGTAGGCATCGCGCTGGTGCTGGGCCTGCCCATGCCGAAGGGGCATAGGTGGAAGAGCAAATAAGCTGTAACAGCAAAAAGCACCCGCAGCGCTGTTTCCCCATGATATGGAAACGTGCTGCGGGTGTTTCTTTGTTCAAAAATGCGCTTTATCGCGCAGTTTCAATTATGCAGTGACCATCTCAATTTTCGCAACTGGCTTTCCTGCCGTCCAGTCAACGTCAAACTCTGTCAGCCTCTCGTTCTTCAGCTTAAAGCCTTTATTTGTAAGAATATCTTTCAGAGTCTTCTCGATCTGCTCCTTCTTGACCTTGCCGCCCTTTACGACACTGACGGTTTCTGTATACGAGCCGTCGTCAACCTGCTTCTGACCAAAAAGAGTGCTTTCATACCAGTACTGGACTTCAACATCTGCCATCACAGGGTTTTTGCTGCTATCGCAGCCAGAGAGAACACCCGCTGCTGCCACAGCCAGAGTCATCACACCAGCGCTCTTCAGGAAATTACGACGAGTCATATTAGTCATTTTCTTGCACCTCATAAACTGTTTTGTTTCTTCTTGTTTTCCTTTGCGCGTCTCCGCAAAAGGCGGTTAGTTTGCCATAACTAATGATAGGTTATCTCCTGCTTTTTGTCAATATTTTTCCAGTATGTTAGCGTTCATTAACATTATATCATCATTTTTTATCTCCTGTTTATGGATTTTTCTCTCATTTCCTCATCTCGCAGACGTATCTTGTCCGTGTTTGCCGCCGCATCCAAATTCCTTGCACTGCTCCTGCTCCTATGCTATAATCAGGCTGTACTTATATAGTAAAGGAGTGTCTGCCGATGTCTGTTATGGAAACGCTCAACACCCGCCGCACCTACCGCCGCTTCGCCCAGAAACCGGTGCCGCAGGATGTGGTGGACGATATGGTGGAGGCCCTGCGCCTGTCGTCCTGCGGCGCGAACCGTCAGGCCGTGAAGCTGGTGGTCGTGCAGAGCCCCGAGATGGTGAAAAAGGTCCATCCGCTGGTCAAGTGGGCCGGTTATCTGCCGCCGGAGCAGGGTGCTCCCAAAGCCGACGAGCAGCCTGTGATGTATCTGGCCGTCGTGCAGGACAGCTCCATCCCCGGCGACCTGAACACCGACACCGGCATCGCGCTGGCGAACATCACCCTCGCCGCATGGGCCAAGGGCGTGGGCAGCTGCATCATGGGCGCCATCAACAAGCCCGCCCTGAGCGAGCTGCTGGGCATCGCCGCGCCGGACAAACTGGCGTTCATGGTCGCTCTTGGCTGCCCCACTCACGCCGCCAGGGTCGTACCGATGACGGAGGAGACCGGCATCAGGTATTACCTCGATGAGAACGGTGACTACTGCGTGCCGAAGCGGAGCGTGGAAGAGCTGGCAAGAAGCGTATAATGGCTCTCCCTTTGGGAGAGCTGGCGCGAAGCGCCTGAGATGGCAAGGACGCTGCCAAAGAATTGCAGACGTTGCGATAGTTTCGCTCTGACAAAGGGATTGCCTATCGCCGTGCGGCGGCTCTGTCGCGCTGAGCTTGCCCTCTCCGTCACCTGCGGTGACACCTCTCCCAAAGGGAGAGGCTTTCGCATCCGGGCAGACTGAGAGGTTCTGCATATATACATCGCTCTCGGGCTTTATTCTGCATAATTGTTTGCAATTCGGTTTCAATTTGATGGAATTTTTGCACAACACTTGACTTTTCAAATTGTACAACCTATACTAAACACGCTCTCTGATTTTTCGATGAATCGCATCGCAGCAGAGAGATGCAAACGATATGCACATAAAGAGGAGTGTTTGAATATGAAAAAGATCTCTCGCCGCAGCTTCCTGGCTGCCGCCGCTGTTTCCGCTGCTGCTCTGGCTCTGACCGCCTGCGGCGGCTCTGCCTCCACCGCTTCTTCCGCTGCTGCAAGCTCTGTTGCTGCTTCTTCTGAGGCTGCTTCCACCAGCGCTGCCGCTGCTGAGCTGACCACCGTTGAGGCCGGCAAGCTGACCATGGCCACCAACGCCACCTTCCCTCCCTACGAGATGACCACCGACGCCGGCACCATTGAGGGCATCGATGTGGACACCGCACAGGCCGTTGCCGAGAAGCTGGGCCTGGAGCTGCAGATCGACGACATGGATTTTGACGCCGCTCTGCTCAGCGTGCAGCAGGGCAAGGCCGACATCGCCATGGCAGGCATCACTGTCACCGACGAGCGGATGGCTGTGATGTCCTTCTCCGACAGCTACGCCACCGGCATCCAGTCCGTCATCGTGCCCGAGGGCTCCGACATTGCCTCTGTGGACGATCTGGCCGGCAAGAAGATCGGCACCCAGCGCGGCACCACCGGCTACCTGTACTGCTCCGACGACTTTGGCGAGGACGCCGTGGTGGCCTACGACAACGGCCTGACCGCTGTACAGGCCCTGAACAACGGCCAGGTGGACGCTGTGGTCATCGACAACGAGCCCGCCAAGGCCTATGTGGAGTCCAACCCCGGCCTGAAGATCCTGGACACCAGCTACGCCGAGGAGGACTACGCCATTGGCATGAACAAGAGCAACACCGCTCTGCTGGAGGCTGTGAACGCCGCTCTGGAGGAGCTGAAGGCCGACGGCACCCTGCAGGCCATCGTGGACAAGTACATCAAGGCTGAGTAAACAGACCCCTCAAGGGGAGGCGGCCCACCGGGCACCTCCCCTTTTTTAAGGGATATAGGTTACAAAATTCTGACAAGATCACAACAGACGAAAAGAAAGTGAGGATGCGAATGGCCGCACAATACGAACTGTTGAGCCAGCTGCTGAAAAGCGGCGGCCGGCTGGACATGGGGCAGGAGCTGTTCTACAAATTTTATCAGGCCTTTGTCCTGAAGGACCGCTGGCTCCAGTACATCGAGGGCGTAGGCACCACCCTGCTGGTCACTGCCATTGCTCTGGCCATGGGCGTCCTGCTGGGCAGCGTGGTGGCGCTGGTGCGTGTGGCCCACGACCAGCAGCGCCCCGGCCGCTCGAACCCCGTGCTGGGGGTCTTTAACGCCGTGTGCCAGGTGTACACCACCGTGATCCGGGGCACCCCCATGATGGTGCAGCTGCTGATCATGAGCATGGTCATCTTCAACAACAGCCGCAACTTTACCATGGTAGGCGCTCTGGCGCTGGGCATCAACTCCGGCGCTTACGTCTCCGAGATCATCCGCGGCGGCCTGATGGCTGTGGACCCGGGCCAGATGGAGGCCGGCCGCAGCCTGGGCCTGAACTACATGACCACCATGGTGGTCATCATCATCCCCCAGGCCATCCGGGCGGTGCTGCCTGCCCTGGGCAACGAGTTCATCATGCTGCTGAAGGATACCTCCCTTATCACCGTCATCGGCGGCAAGGAGCTGCTGTATGCGGCCCAGGGCATCATGAACCGCACCTACGAGGCCATGTTCCCCCTGTTTGGCGTGGCACTGATCTATCTGGTGCTGGTGATGATCTTTACCTGGCTGCTTGCAAAATTTGAGAGGAGGCTGGCACAAAGTGACCGATAAGATCCTGGAAGTCCGGGGCCTGACCAAGACCTACGGCGGCGAAAAGCGGAAGGGCGCAAAGCAGGCTGCCCCCACTCTGGACGTGCTGCGGGGCATCGACATCGACATCTACCGCGGCGACGTGGTCTGCCTCATCGGCCCCTCGGGCTGCGGCAAATCCACCTTCCTGCGCTGCCTGAACCGGCTGGAGATCCCCACCGGCGGCAGCATCAAATTTGAGGGTGTGGAGGTGGACGACGACCACATCGACTCCGTCCGCCAGAAGATGGGCATGGTGTTCCAGCACTTCAACCTCTTCCCCCACCTGACCGTCAAGAAAAACCTTGAGCTGGCCCCCAGCCTGCTCAAGCTCAAGGACAAAGAGGCCATCTCCAAGCGCGCCGACGAGCTTCTGGCCCGCGTAGGTTTGGCCGACAAGGCCAACGTCTACCCCAAGAGCCTTTCGGGCGGCCAGCAGCAGCGCATCGCCATCGCCCGGGCACTGGCAATGGACCCGGACGTCATCCTCTTCGATGAGCCTACCAGCGCCCTCGACCCCGAGATGGTCGGCGAAGTGCTTGAGCTGATGAAGGAGCTGGCTCACACCGGCATCACCATGCTGGTGGTCACCCATGAGATGGGCTTTGCCCGCGAAGTCTCCAACCGCGTCATCTTCATCGACGAGGGCCGCATTCAGGAGGATGAGCCGCCGCAGGAGCTGTTCACCAACCCCAAGCACCCGCGTCTGAAGGCATTCCTCTCCAAGATGCTGTAAGATAGAAAGAAACAACACAAAACCCGGAACCCTTTTCAAGCCGTCCTGGCTCTGAAAGGGTTTCGGGTTTTGTTCATTGTTTTTTTCAGAGAGCTGTTTTGCAGCAGTCTTTCTGCTTATGCTCAGTTGTTGGCTTCCACCTTGCTCAGAAGGATGCGGTCATTGTCGAGGACCTTGCCGGCGTTCTCGCGGAACTTCTCGAGCAGGTCGTCCACGGTCATCTTGCTGCGGGCCTCGCCCTTGACATCGAAGACGATGCGTCCCGCGTCCATCATGAGGGTGCGGTTGCCCAGCTCCAATGCCTGATGCATATTGTGGGTGACCATCAGGCAGGTGATCTTCTTTTCGGCCACGATGCTCTTGGTGAGGTCCAGCACCTTTTCGGCGGTGGCGGGGTCGAGAGCGGCGGTGTGCTCGTCCAGAAGCAGGAGCTTCGGGGTGACGAGGGTGGCCATCAGCAGGGTCAGTGCCTGACGCTGACCGCCCGACAGCAGGCCCACCGGCTGCTTCATCCGGTCTTCGAGGCCCATATTCAGCAGGGCCAGCTTCTCACGGAAGATCTCCTTATCCCTGCGGGAGATGCGGGAGAAGATGGCGTTGGGGGCGGTCCCGGCGCGAAGGTAGGCCAGCGCCAGATTTTCCTCGATGGTCATGTTGGGGGCCGTACCCTTGAGCGGGTCCTGGAACAGGTGGCCGATGACCCGGCTGCGCTGATATTCCGGCGCGAAGGTGATGTCCTCGCCGCCCAGCGTGATGCTGCCCTCGTCGGCGATGAAGCCGCCGGTGATGGCGTTGAAGAGGGTGGATTTGCCCGCGCCGTTGGAGCCGACGATGGTGGCGAAGTCTCCCGCTTCCATGGTCAGGCTGACGCCGTTCAGGGCCACTTTCTCGTTGACGGTGCCGGGGTTGAAGGTCTTGTGCAGGTCACGAAGTTCGAGCATCTCCATTTTACACACGCTCCTTCCGTGCCTGACGGGCCGCACTGCGGCGCTTCTCAAAGGCGATCTTCTCCCGGATGGCGGGCATCGAGATGGCCACCGCCACGATGATGGCGCTGACCAGTTTCATGGCAGCAGCCGGGACGTTGAAGCGGAGGGCCACCGCCACGATAAAACGGTAGAGGCAGCTGCCGAACACGACGCCCAGCACACGGCGCACCATCGTCCGCTTGCCCACCAGCGTTTCGCCGATGATGAGGGAAGCCAGCGCGATGGTCACCATGCCGGTGCCTACGTTGATGTCGCAGCTCTTCTGGTACTGAGCCAGCAGGCCGCCGGAAAGGGCGGTCAATGCGCCCGAGATGCAGAGGCCCACCGTGATGGTGAAGGCGGGGTTGATGCTGGAAGCACGCACCATGGCAGCGTTATCGCCGGTGGCACGAATCGAAAGGCCGAGGCGGGTGCCGAGGAAGCCCACCATGGCGGCACCGGCCAGCGCGATGACTGCCGCCGCCAGCACCAGCTTATACCCGCCGCCCGTAAAGCTCAGGGCGCTCTTGGCGATGGAGAAGACGGTATCGGTCTTGACCAGCGACATGGTGGACGAGAAGCCCATCACGGCCAGGTTGATGGTGTAGAGGCCGGTGTTGACGATGATGCCGGCCATGATGCTCTCGACGCCGAGGCGGGTCTGCAAAAAGGCTGTGATGAAACCGGAGCAGACACCGGCCGCCATCGCCGCCAGCAGGGCGAGGAAGGGGTGGCCGGTCAGCGCCACCTGACAGGCGACAGCGCAGCCAAGGGTGAAGCAGCCGTCGGTGGACAGGTCCGCGATATTCAGGATGGAATAGCTCAGAAACAGAGCCAGCGCAACGAGGGCGTAGATGCAGCCCAGCTCGAGCGCGGTCTGGATAACGTTGAGCGAAAAGATACTCGCCAGCATGGTGTGCTCCTTAAATAAATATTAGTTGAAGTTCTCGGCCGTGGTCACTTCCACGACCTCGGTGCAGTAGGGTGCAAAGGCCTTCTTCACGGTATCGAGGTCGAGGCCCAGAGCCTCGCAGGTCTCGGTGTTGATGGTGGCAATGCCGTTGTCAAAGGTCTGGAAAGGCAGGTCTGCAGGGGTCTTGCCGTCGCAGAGCAGTTCCACCACCATATCGGCGGTAGCCTCGCCCAGCTGGACGTAATCGACGCCGTAGCCCACGAAGGCACCGTTCAGGGCGAAGCTGTCAGCGCCGGTGTAGTGCTGGACGCCTGCCTCGGTAAAGGTCTCGTAGATGGAAAGCTCGGCGGTCATGACGGTGTTATCGGTGGGGGTGAAGACAGCCTTGACACCGGCGGCGATGAGGGCCTCAGCGGCCATCTGGACTTCGGCGGTGGTGGTGCCGTTCTTCTCGATGTACTTGATGCCCTTGCTGTCGCAGAAAGCCTTGGCGTCTGCAATGGCCTGTGTAGAAGCATCCTGGCTCAGATCATACAGCAGGCCGATGGTGTCGATGTCGGGGTTGACGGCCAGGATGAGGTTCATGATGGCGTCGGTGTTCAGGGCGTCGGAAGTGCCGGTGATGTTCGGCTCGGTGTCAAAGCCTGCGGCGGCGGGGTCGGTGACGGCGGAGTAGACGACGGGGATGTCGGTGTCCTCCACAGCGGCCAGCATGGTAGCGGCGGTGGGGGTAGCCACAGCCACGATGACGTCCACGCCGTCGGCCACGAGGTCGGCGCCGATCTGGTTCAGGTTGGTCTGGTCGGCCTGCGCATTGGCGTAGTAGTCGGCGTAGTCGAAGGTAACGCCCTTCTCCTTGCCCACCTCGTCCAGACGCTCTTCCACCGACGCAACGATCTGGTTCAGAGAAGCGTGGTCAACGTAGTTGACAATGCCCACCTTGAAGGTCTGGCCTGCCTCGCTGGCTGCGGCAGAAGATGCTGCTGCACTGGAAGCGGTGCCGGATGCAGTGCTCGAAGCGGACGAACCGCAGCCGGTCAGACCCAGAGCGGAAACAGTGGCGGCGGCCATAGCGGCTTTCAGAAAGCTGCGGCGGGAGATCCTGTTCATGGTTTTCATAGCGGTTGCTCCTTCCCTGGAGCGGGCGGCATGTAAAATAAAAACCCGCTCCACTTGCGGGACGGGCTTTTGTTCTCATATAACAAAACGACCCTGTCCCTGTGTGTTCATCCACAAGGACAGAGTCGAGAAATTCGAATCTGCGGTGCCACCTTGCTTGCCTTGCCCGCTTTCCTCTTGAAAGCCGCAAAGCCCCTCACGGAGAGCCAACACTCCCCTGCCCTGTAACGGAGGCTTCCGTCCCAAGCTACTAAAGGCTCTGCCTCGTTTGCCCGGCCCTCGGCGGCCCACGAATCTCTGCCCCGCTCTCGCCCGTTTTCACTGTCCGGGCTCACTGAAGATGCGCTTTGCAGGTTCTCTTCCGCCTCATCGGTTTGATTGCATTATACACTTTATCCGTGTAAAGTCAAGAGGGAATTTCAAAATTTTCCGCCAGATTTTTTCACGTTTCATCACTCGAGGTTGAGTTTGTTTCGCATCAGCCAGACCGTCAGCCCGAACCAGAAGACGCCGAACGCCGCCGCGATGCCCAGCGTGACCATCGCGCTCCCCATGTAGCCCAGAGCCGATACGGCAGTCTCGATGCTGCCCATATCGCCTACGGCGCTATAGATGATCGTCTCGTAGACGCCGGTGCCGATCTGGAGCAGCTTTTCGAGCCAGCCCTGCACATACTGCATGACAAAGAAGCTCAGGATGCCCGCCAGCGCAGGGTGGTTCTTGAACTGATGTCCCACCATGCAGGCAGCATAGATGCAGGCGATGACGCTGACCATCCGCACGAAGCCGACGACGCCGCTGAAAGCCAGCGCTCCCCAGAACTCCATGTTATAGCGGGCAAATGCCTCCCGGATGCCCGACCACATCAGCGGCAGCTGCTCAAGCAGGTCCATATCCGCCATCATCAGGACAGCCAGAATGCCGAAGGAAAGGCAGGCTGCGAGGATGCTGCACAGGCTCCACACGGTGCTGGAGATGAGCTTCGAGGTCACAAGCTGTGTTTCCGTCACCGGCAGGGTGTGCATCAGATAGCCCTCCCGGCCCAGCAGGTTGCGGTAGAACCGCTGCACGATGGTCATGATGGTGACGACCACGGTGCCGATGATGACGGCGGTGTAGACAAGGCTCAGCAGGCCCACGAGAGTCGAATAGGCGTCACTATTGGTGCTGTTCCATTTCCAGACTGAGCCGCCAAAGAGCACCGACGCCGCCAGCAGGGCCAGATACATTCCGCCGTAGGTGCGGGCGGTGGCCTTGAACTCATATTTCAGTAACTTTTTCAGCATTTGAATACCTCCCGGAAATATGCATCCACACTCATGCCCTCGGTCTCGCGGAGCTCATCCACCGAGCGGTGGGCAAAAATCCTGCCGTTCTTCAGGAACACAGCCTCATCCAGCACCGGCTCCACGTCCTCGATGAGGTGGGTGGAGATGATGACCGAGGCGTCCCGGCTGTAGTTGGTGAGGATGGTGTTCAGGATGTAGTCCCGCGCCGCCGGGTCCACGCCGCCGATGGGTTCATCCAGCAGGTAGAGCCGGGCGTTCCGGCTCATGGCAAGGATGAGCTGGACCTTCTCCTTGTTGCCCTTGGAAAGGCTCTTGAGGGGTGCTTTGGGCGAAAGCTCCAGCTTTTCCAGCATCTCATTCGCCTTGGCGGGGTCGAAGTCGGCGTAGAAATCCCGGAACATCTCCACCAGCTGCTCCACCCGCATCCAGTCGGGCAGCCATGCGGCGTCCGGCAGATAGGAGACGATGGCTTTCGTGTCCGGGCCGGGGTCCATGCCCGCGATTCGGATGCTGCCCGCCGTGGGCTGCAAAAGGCCGTTCGCCAGTTTGATGAGGGTGGTCTTGCCGCTGCCGTTGGGGCCAAGCAGGCCCACGATGCGGCCAAAGCCGATGTGCAGCTCGATGTGATCGAGGGCGTTTGTCCCCTTCTGGTAGGATTTCGTCAGGCCCTCACAAGTTAAAAGCTCATTCATTTGAATCACTCTCCTTTGTTTCCCAGCCCGTCATAAGCTTTGCGGCCTCTGCCGGGCCGTAGCCGATGCCGCGCATTTTCTCGAGATATTCGGCGGTCATAGCGCGGGCTGTCTCGTCCCGCAGCTGTTCCAAAAGGGCTGTATCTTCGGTGACGAAGCGGCCCGTGGTCCGCTCGGTGTAGACGAGCCCTTCCGCTTCCAGCTGGGCCAGCGCCCGCTGCATGGTGTTGGGGTTGACGCCTGCCGCTGCGGCCATGTCGCGCACCGAGTCCAGATGTCCGCCGGGCGGGTAGACGCCCGCTAATATTTTTGCCTTGAGCCGTTCCACGATCTGTGCGTAGATGGGGCGGCTCATATCGAATCGTTCGCCCATCGTCTCATCTCCTTGTGTTGCTGTGCTAAGTGCTTAATACAATAATACTCAAATCATCTTTTTTGTCAAGAGGGAATTTTCAATCTCTTCAAAATATGTTATACTGTCTTTTGTATGCTAGAAGAAAATGCGCAGGAGCACAGAATCTATGAAAGCGACCATCATCATCCCCAACATCAACGGCAAAGGCTGGCTCAAGGACTCCATCGAATCGGTCTACGCCCAGACAGAGCAGGACTTCGAGCTTATCGTGGTGGATAACGGCTCCACCGACGAGAGCCTTGAGCAGGCCCGCAGCTATTGCAGCCGCCCGAACTTCCAGCTCATCGAGAACGGCTCCAACACCGGCTTTTCCCACGCCGTCAATCAGGGCATCGCCCGGGCGAAAAGCGAGTTCGTGGTGCTGTTCAACAACGACGCCTTTGCAGAGCCCCAGTGGCTGGCCGAGCTCATCCGCGTGGCCGAGAGCGACGAGAAAATTTTTGCCGTCCAGAGCCTCATGATCCGCCACTTCGACCGGGAGCTTGCCGACGACGCCGGCGATTACGTCACATGGATGGGCTTTGCCTGCAAGACCGGCGACGGTCGCCGGGCCAGCCGCTACACCAAACAGAAGCGCATCTTTTCGGCCTGCGGCGGCGCGGCCCTCTACCGCAAAAGCATCCTCGACGAGATCGGCGTCTTCGATGAAAACTTTTTTGCCTACTTTGAGGACGTGGACCTCAGCTGGCGCGCCAACAACGCGGGTTACAAAAACGTCCTCTGCCCCACGGCAAAGTGCTACCACATCTGCGGCGCCAGCACCGGCGCGGTGCGGTACAACGCCTTCAAGAGCCAGCAGAGCGGCCGCAACAGCATCCTTCTCCCCCTCAAGAACGAGCCTCTGCTGATGCTCATCCTCAACATCCTTCCGCTGGCGCTGGGCTATCTGCTCAAGTGCTACAAGTTCCACAAGCAGGGCTTCGGCGAGGCGTGGGACAAGGGAATGCACGAAGCCTTCGCCCTGCTCAAAAACGGCCAGCTGGGCAAGCGCCCCTTCCGTCTCCGTGATCTGCCGAATTATGTTCTGATGGAATTGTGGATGATATGGAACATGGTGCCGTATCTCTGGTATCGGCTGGTGGTCGTGCGGTTTGATTTGAAATAATTTTAGATATGCAAAACCGGGAAGCTCTGGGAGCTTCCCGGTTTTTGTTTGTGATTCGTTTTACGCCGCCGCGCTGGCCGCACTTTCGGCCTGCGGCCCTGCGTCCGAGGCGGCTTCGCTTTCGGCGGTGCTGTCAGCTTCCTCGCTGGCGGCTGCGGCCTCCGAGGACGCGGCGTCGGAGTCAGCGGGCGTTTCGCCGCCGGTGGCGAGGATGGCGTCCTGCACCTCGCTGTCTGCCATCATGGCAGGCTCGGAGGCAGTGGACGCCGCCGTTGACTCGGGCTTCGTCTCGCTCTCGGTCAGGCCGGTGAGATACCAGCTGCCGCTCTGGCGGCTGAACAGATAGTCCATGTACTTGACCGGCGTATCCGAGGTAGTGGTGAGGATGCTGTCCGTTGCGTTCTGGTTGGGGATGTAGCCCACGGTGACGTGGAGGAGGCCGTCCTTCTTGAACAGCCTGGTGACGGTGGCGCGGTAACTGCCCACGCTGCCGGTGATGGGGATCTTATAGCACTGGGTGGTGTCGTCGAACTCGATGGTCATATCCTCCATCTCGAAGGTCTTGTGGGTCATGCGGAAGCTGGGGCCGACAAGCTTTGCGAGGTAGGCGTCCACGTCCACCGAGGGGATGAGCAGCTGCTCGGTATCGGGGTCGGTGTTGTAGCCGTCGAAGCCGCCCTGGGTCTCCTGGATGCTGTACACACAGCCCCAGACCGCGGCCTCGCGGAGGGTCAGGTCGTCGATGTTCTCGATGCCCTCAAAAGGCACGGGGTCGAACAGCACCAGACCTTCCAGCTTGTCCTCGTATTCCTGCTTCTGGGCCGTATCGTCAAACAGCTTTGCCACGGCATTCACGCCTGCGTGCAGCACGGTCAGCGTGCCGATGAGCACCAGCACCGCGATGACCAGCCCGAGGGCCTGCCGACCGCGGCGGCGGTGGAGCCGGGCGTGTTCTTCCGGGGTCATTTCTATCTTCATATCCTTATCGTCTCCTGCGTTGTTTCACTTTTCAGATAAAAACAGTATACCACAATCATGGGCAGGGTGCAAAACCCTGCCCGTGTTATTTTGGTGAAACTGGCCCAAAAGCTGTTTTCATAGCCAGAGTCTATGCAATGGTTATGAAAACAGCTTCTTATTCCCAGTTCTTCCAGATGTCGGGCTGGTAGCCGACGGTGGCCTGACGGCCATTGCGGACGATGGGGGTGCGGAACAGCTGCTGGTTCTCGAAGAGCTTGTCTTCCTTCTGCCAGTCCACCAGCGCGTCCAGCAGAGCGAGGGTCTGCTTGTCCTTGGCGTTGGGATTTACCAGCGCCTGCCAGCCGCCCAGAGCGCGGGACACATTTTCAAACTCGCCCCGGCTCATCTCTTTTTCTTTCAAATCGATCATCTGAAACCTGATGCCGCGCTCCTTGAAATAGCGCTGAGCCTTTTTGGTATCGAAGCACTTGGTGGTGCCGAATATCTGGATGTTCATGCTCTTGCCCTCCTGTTCATTCTGCTCTATTGTAACATATCTGCGCCCGAAAGCCTATAGCATATTTTCTGCTCCGCCGGGCCACACTGCTCTCAGCGCCTTTTTCTCATTTTGAATGGAGGTAGTACCAACATGAAAGCATTCGTAGACCCTGAACTCTGCATCGGCTGCACCCAGTGTGCCGGGCTCTGCCCCGAGGTATACCAGATGGAGGGGACTCTGGCCGTCGCCATCCCCGGCGACATCCCGCCCGACCAGGTGCCGCTGGCTGTGGACGCCGCCAACGCCTGCCCGGTGGGGGCGATAAGGGTGGAGTGACCGCCGCAAAAGGCTCTCCCTCTGGGAGAGCTGGCGCGCAAGCGCCTGAGAGGGCAAGGCTGCTGACGGAGACACCCAAACACAGCGATAATACCGCTCTGTCAAAGGCCCTGCTCATCGCTGTGCAGCAGCTGTTTGGCAACGGGCTTGCCCTCTCCGTCACCTTCGGTGACACCTCTCCCAAAGGGAGAGGCTTTTTTTGTGCAAACCCTCCCCCATCCGCTCTATTTTGTGGTATACTATAGAATGTGAAATTATGGAATGGAGGACCACAAGCTATGCGTTTACTGGTCATTGACGGCAACAGCATCGCCAACCGTGCCTTTTACGGCATCAAACTGCTGACCACCAAAGACGGCCGCTATACCAACGCCATTTTCGGCTTTCTGAATATCCTGCTCTCCCTGCTCAAAGAATCTGAGCCCGACGAGGTGGCTGTGGCTTTCGACCTCAAAGCCCCCACCTTCCGCCACAAGATGTACGACGGCTACAAGGCCACCCGCCATAAGATGCCCGACGAACTGGCTGCCCAGATGCCCGTCATCCGGCAGCTTCTGGCCCTGCTGGGCTATCGTGAAGTGACCGCCGAGGGCTGGGAAGCCGACGACATCCTCGGCACGCTGGCCGCCGCCTGCGCCGCCCGCAGCGACGACTGCTTCCTTGCCACCGGAGACCGGGACAGCTTACAGCTGGTCAGCGACACCACCACCGTTCTGCTGGCTACCACGGCGTTGGGCCGCAGCAAGACCGTCACCATGGATGTGGAGGCCGTGAAGGAGAAATACGGCGTCACGCCCCGCCAGCTCATCGACGTGAAGAGCCTGATGGGCGACACCTCCGACAACATCCCGGGCGTGAAGGGCATCGGCGAGAAGAGTGCCTTTACTCTCATCCAGAAATACGGCAGTCTCGAGGGGGTCTACGCCCACCTCGACGACACCACTGACAAGACCATCAAGCCCAAGCAGCGGGAGCATCTGGCCGAAGACCGCGCCATGGCAGAGCTGAGCTACACGCTGGGCACCATCCGCACCGACGCCCCCATCGACACCGCCGAGGGCGCCTATGCCGTGGGCGAGGGCAACAAGGCTGAAGCCGTCCGGCTGATGCAGGAGCTGGAGCTCCACTCCCTCATTGCCCGCTTCGGCCTGAGCGACATCACCCCCGCCGCTGACCCGGAAAGAGTGCCGGCCGAGCCTCTGCCGGAAGCCGAACTTGCCGCTCTGCCCGCTGAGCCGAAGGGCCATTACCTCGTGGCCGCGCGGCCCGCTGTCATGGGCAAGCAGGGCGTCCGCATCGTGGAGCTGCAGCCCGCCGCGTGGTATGCCGTGCAGGACAAGACCGTCTTTCCGCTGGAATCCGAAGACCTGCTCCGCCTGCTGGACAACAAAGACGTCACCCTTGACGTCTTCGACAGCGCATCGCTCTACGCCCGCGCCATGGCTGCGGGCGGCTGGGGCAGCAGCATCGTCTGGGACGGCAAGCTGGCGGCCTATCTGCTGGACGCCTCAGCTTCCAAGTACAACCTCTCGGAGCTCATCATCAGCTACCGCGCCGACGCCGCTTTCACCTGTGAGAAGTGGCCGGACGCCGGTGCGCTGGCCGACCTGTTCGCCAAGATGAAGACAGAGATCACCGCGCTGGACGAAGACTCCCTCTACAACGACATCGAGTTCCCGCTGGCGCAGGTGCTGGCCGATATGACCCGCATCGGCATCCTCGTGGACAAAGAGGGCATCGAGAAGTTCGGCGTAAAGATGCGCTCGGAGCTGGAAGACGTCCTCACCCGCATCCACATGGAGACGGGCAGCGCCAGCTTCAACCCCAACAGCCCCAAGCAGCTGGGCGAGATGCTCTTCGACACCATGGGCCTGCCCCACGGCAAAAAGACCCAGCGCGGCTGGTCTACCGACGCCGAGACGCTGGAAGCCCTGCGGGACTACCCGCTGGTGGAGGATATTCTGCAGTACCGTGCCTACCAGAAGCTGAACTCCACCTACGTCGAGGGCCTGCTGAAGGTCATCGCGGAGGATGGCCGCATCCATACCCGCTTCAACCAGACCGAAGCCCGCACCGGACGCCTTTCCTCCGACAACCCCAACCTGCAGAACATCCCCATCCGCACCGAGTTGGGCAGCCAGCTCCGCGCTTACTTTGTGGCGCGGCCCGGCTGCGTTCTGGTGGACGCCGACTACAGCCAGATCGAGCTGCGCATCCTCGCCCACGTCACCGGCGACGAGCATATGCAGCAGGCCTTCCTCACCGGCGAGGACATCCACCGCAGCACTGCCGCCAAGATCTACGGTCTGCCCCTCGAGCAGGTCACGCCCCGCCTGCGCTCTTCGGCAAAAGCCATCAACTTCGGCATCATGTACGGCAAGGGCGCTTACAGCCTCTCGAAGGACATCGGCGTGAGCGTCAAAGAAGCAGACGCCTTCCTGAAAAACTATCTGGCCACCTTCCCGAAAGTCAGCGGCTACATGGACAAGACCATCTCCGACGCCCGGAACTGCGGCTATGTGTCCACCCTCTTCGGGCGCCGCCGCTCTCTGCCGGAGCTGGCCAGCAACAATCACAACATCCGGGCCAGCGGCGAGCGGATGGCCCGCAACACCCCGATCCAGGGCACCGCCGCCGACGTCATCAAGCTGGCGATGGTGCGGGTCTGGCGGCGTCTGCGGGACGAGAAGATGGAGAGCCGCCTCATCCTGACCGTCCACGACGAACTCATCGTCGAGGCCCCGGAGGCAGAAGCCGCGAAAGCCGCCGCCATCCTGCAGGAAGAGATGGAAGGCTGTGTCAATTATGCTGTCCCCCTGAGCACCGAAGTGCATCAGGGCAAAAACTGGCTGGAGGCCCACTAAAACCATGATCATCTTAGGAATCGAATCTACCTGCGACGAGACCGCCGCATCTCTGGTGGAAGATGGCCGGCACCTGCTGAGCAACGTCATCTCCACCAGCGTCAAGGAGCAGGCGCTTTACGGCGGCGTCGTGCCGGAGATTGCCAGCCGCCGCCACTGCGAGTTCATCAGCGCCACCGTCAAAAAGGCTCTGCTGGACGCAGGCAAGACCATCGACGACGTGGACGCCGTGGCTGTCACCTTCGCGCCCGGCCTCATCGGCGCAGTGCTGGTGGGCGTCAACTTTGCCAAGGGCCTCGCCTACTCGGCGGGCAAGCCGCTGGTGCCGGTCCACCATCTGCGGGGCCACATTGCAGCCCTCTATCTGACCCACCCGGAGCTGAAGCCGCCCTTCCTCTGCCTTGTGGCGTCCGGCGGACACAGCCACATCGTGGAGGTGCAGGACTATACCCATTACCACATCCTCGGCCACACGGTGGACGACGCCGCCGGCGAAGCCTTCGACAAGGTGGCCCGGACGCTGGGCCTGCCCTATCCCGGCGGTCCCAGCGTCGCCAACGCCGCCAAGACCGGCGACCCGAAAGCCTACCGTCTGCCGGTGCCTCACGTGGAGGGCAGGTACAACGTCAGCTTCTCCGGCCTCAAGACCGCCGTGCTGAACGAGGTGAATCAGGCCCAGATGAAGGGTACTGACATCAACGTCCCCGACCTCGCGGCCAGCTTTCAGGAGCGCATCGCGGGCATCCTTGCAGAAAAGCTCCTTCTCGCCGCCGCCGACACCGGCGCAAAGCAGGTCTGTCTGGCGGGCGGCGTCGCGGCCAATGGCCGTCTGCGCCAGCTGGTCAACGACGGCGCCCAGAAGCTGGGGGCCAGGGTCTACCTGCCCGAGCTGAAATTCTGCGGCGACAACGGCGCGATGATCGCGGCCCAGGGCTACTATCAGTACATCGCGGGCCATACCGCCGGGCTGGAGCTGAACGGTCTGCCGACTCTGCCCATTGATTACGAATAACTGAGATAGAAAACGGAATGGCCGCGCACAGCTGTGCGCGGCCATTCCGTTTATTTTATATCACGTCCGAAGTAAAGCTCCACTTCACTGAGCTTCTTTTTCCGCAGCAGGAATGCCGTGGGGATGAGGTAGACCGCGATAGACGTCAGCATGGTGATGTCATAGGTGCTGATGCTGTCGGCCACCGTCTGGGTGCCGTACAGGCCGCCGATGAGCATGGACGTGATGTCCATCGCGGCGTGGATGAACACCGTCACCCAGATGTTTCCGGTGCGGAAATAGACCGCCGCCAGCAGCGTACCCAGCGAGGCCGCAAAGACGCACTGCATCAGAACGCCCAGCGGCGCACTGCCGGTGAGGTTGGTCAGGTGGGCCGCACCGAAGTAAAGACCCGACAGCAGGCAGGCTTTCCAGACGCCGGCCCGGCTGGTGCCGAAGTGTTCCAGAAGCGTCTGGGCGATGACGCCCCGGAACAGAAACTCTTCTGCCACACCGACGCTGGTCATGCCGATAAGGAACCACACGACATGCCACGCGGGCAGCATATCGCCCTCCGGCCTGCCAAACAGCAGGGTATTGTAGGCGTTGTAGCCGATGAGCGTGATGGGGTACAGGCCCACCAGCAGACCGTTGAAAAAGCCGCTGCCCCGGCGGCGGAGCAGGCCGCTCTTCCCGGTGCGCGCCAGAAAGAGCCACGCCACCAGCACGCCTGCTGCCTCCTGCATGAAGGTCAGCATATAATCATCGACGGCATCAATATCCCGCACGACGAACAAGATGAGCAGAAGCGACAGCAGCGATGCCACGAACAGCATCCCCAGAAACAGCACCTCAGCCACAAGGCAGTAGAGCATCGGGTGGGCGCTGCGCAGACGTTTGAGCATAGAAAGACCTCCTGTGTCGTAGTGGTACTATTTTAGCATATTTCAGAAGAAAGAGATAGGGATTTGTGTGAATAGTTCAAATCCCGCGCCCGACTAAATAAAAAAGCAAGTACACGAATGTGTACTTGCTTTTTTAAGTCGGAGCAGCGGGATTTGAACCCACGGCCTCCTCGTCCCGAACGAGGCGCGCTACCAACTGCGCTATGCCCCGAAAATACCGCAACCCAATGGGCTGCGGTCTGGTTGGGGATGAGAGAATCGAACTCCCACAAGTAGAGTCAGAGTCTACCGCACTACCACTATGCAAATCCCCACTATTCGGTTTCGACCTCAGCACCGAAGCGCTGCTGACGAGGAATATTATACAGCCTCCGCCTCCATTTGTCAACCACTTTTTTTGATTTTTCCGTCCATGTTTTTTCTGTTTTTCCCACCTCTGCGTTTTCACGCCTTTTTTGTTCCCGGCTCTTGACACCCGCCCCCTTTGGGAATACTCTTATAGTATCATTCACCTGCCCCCTCTGAGGGAGAACGGAAGAAACGAGGGTTGTTCGATATGAAAAAACGTGTTGGTATCCTGACCTCCGGCGGCGACTGTCCCGGCCTGAACGCCACCATCCGCGGCGTGGCCAAAGCCCTGTATGCACGGTTCGGCGAGAACGTCGAGATCGTGGGCATCCTGAACGGCTACCACGGCCTCATCACCGGCGAATATAAGGAGATGTGCGAGGACGATTTCCGCGGCATCCTGACGCTGGGCGGCACCATCCTCGGCACCAAGCGCACCCCCTTCAAGCTGATGCGCGTGGTGGAAGAGGACAAGATCGACAAGGTCGCGGCCATGAAAAAGACCTACAAGGACGCCAAGCTCGACTGTCTGCTCTGCCTCGGCGGCAACGGCACCCACAAGACGGCCAACCTCCTCTCCCAGGAGGGTCTGAACATCATCGGCCTGCCCAAGACCATCGACAACGACATCTACGGCACCGACGTCACCTTCGGTTTCCACACCGCGGTGGACATCGCCACTGAGGTCATCGACCGCATCCACACCACCGCCGGCAGCCACAGCCGCGTCATGTGCATCGAGATCATGGGCAACAAGGCCGGCTGGCTGACCCTCTACTCCGGCATCGCCGGCGGAGCTGACATCATCCTGCTGCCCGAGCAGCCCTACGACATCGACCGGGTCTGCGACGCTGTGGAGCGCCGCGCCCGCAAAGGCTCCAACTTCTCCATCATCGCCGTGGCCGAGGGTGCCATCAACACCGAAGAGGCCAAGATGAAGCGGAAAGAGTGGATGGCAAAGCGCACCGAAGCCGGTTACGGCGTCACCGCCACCAACCGCATCGCCGCCGCCGTCCAGAAAAAGACCGGCATGGAGACCCGCGTCTGCATCCCGGGCCATATGCAGCGCGGCGGCAGCCCCAGCGCCTATGACCGCGTACTGGCCACCGAGTTCGGCAGCTATGCCGCCAAGCTGGTGGAAGTGGAGCGCTACGGCGTCACCGTCGCCATGGTCAACAACCGCGTCGTCGCCAACCGCCTCGAGGACATCGCCGGTAAGACCCGCAACATCCCCGAGGGCTGTGAGCTGCTCACCGTCGCCCGCCGGATGGGCGTGAGTCTCGGCTGAGACTGTAAAAGCAAAAACACCCCGCTGTGTCATGCAGCGAGGTGTTTTTATTTTTATGCTTCAGAACGAGCCGCCCGACGAGCCTCCGAAGCCGTCGGAATCGACGGACGAACCGCCGGAGGAGTTGGACTCCTTCTGGGGCGGGTCATAGGTGCGCTCCCGGGTGGTGTGGGTGTAGCGGTCACGCTTGACCCGCAGGGTGAAGCCGGGCATATACTCGTCGGCCTCCGTTTTCTGCCGGGCCGTCTTCATCCGGTGGTAGAGGATGAGGCAGATGAACGCCGAAATGCCGAGAGGGAAGATCATGGCAATGAGCAGGTCTTCCAGGCCGATGTCGTTATCCACATCGATGGGCTCGCCATAGTCGGCATAGTAGTCCAGTGCATCGTCGCACATATCGATATAGGTATAGGCGGCATCTGCCCATTCCTCATCGGAGAGTTCCGGGACGATCTCGTCCTCCTGCTGCTCGATGCGGTAGTCGGTGAAAGCCGTGACGCCCTCGCCGTAGGTGATGGTGACGTACTTGCGGGAGCCGACCGCCAGCAGGAAGAGGATGCCGCTCTGCTCGTCGCCGTAGCCGAGGCCGTTGGAGATGTAATAATTTTTCGCGTAGTCGCGCTGGTCGGCATCGCCGATGTCGTCCACCACGAGGAAGTAGACATCCACGTCGTGGCCGTCGGAGGCGCTTTCGGCCTGCTCCTCGAGGTCGGCCAGCGTGTCGGCGTCAAAGACGCCGCACTCGTCCCGCACCAGCGGGGCGGCTGCCCCAGCCGGCAGGGTCAGGGCCATGCAGAGCAGGGCCGCAGCCAGAAGGGCAAACAGTTTTTTGCAGTATTTCATATTCCCGTCTCCCCCTCTCACAGCAGCATGATGAGAGCCGTCAGTATCATCAGCGGGATGCTGATGCCGGCAAACCATGCAGCTACCCTGCCCTTATCCACGGGCAGGTCACCGATGAGCTTGCCGGTCTGGCCGTTCATCGCAAAGAGGAAGTCCTGCTCCTTCCAGCGGGTGTGGAGCATCCAGACCGGCAGCAGGGCGTAGTGGGGTTCCAGCGTCCGCGGGTCGAGCTGCTCCGAGAGGGTCTGGACGCCGGTGTAGCCGCCCAGCGTATCGTGGAGGGCCGCAGCGGTGCTGTTCTTCATCCGGGTCAGGACGCGGGCAGCACACTTCTTGTCATCCTCGTCGTACCGGTCTGCCAGAAAGCCGGGCAGGTAGGCCGTGGAGAAGGGCTTGAGGTCGCTGTAGTCGAAGGGCTCGATGGCGTCCATATGGGTGTCCGGCATCTTGCTGGAGCCGTCCACCGGCACCCGGACAAAGTCGGCGTCGCCCACGCGGGCCACGTCGAAGTGCCTGGTGGTGGTGACAATGTAGTCGCCCTCACGGTGGCTCTCGCTGATCTCGGCCTTGTAAGCGCCCCGGGCCTCCATCCGGCCATCGTAGAGCCAGAACGGCACATACACGCCCTGGATCTCCTCGATGTGGTTGGACTCTTTGAAGGCTTTGGGGAGGAAGGCTTTGCCCTTATAATACTTCTTCAGGTTCTCGATGGCGGTCTTTTTGTCCATCCGGAAGGGGATGATGTACTCCGGCTTGAGCTTGCCGGAAAGCTGTCCGCCCAGCACGGTGGGGTTGCCGCAGTAGGGACAGGTGGTGGCGGCTGTTTCGGGGCCGCAGACCAGCTCTGCACCGCAGGAAGTGCAGGTGCGGCTGCTGAGATCTCCCGTCTCCATCTCCCCCCAGACGGGGCCGCTGGACGCTGCCTTTTCGGCGGCTTCGGCGGCCTTATCGGCCCGAGCCTGCTTCTCGCCGTAAAGAGCCTCGACCTGTGCTACATCATAAGTAGAGCCGCAGTAATCACAGCAGAGCTTTCCGCTGGCGCTGTCGAACCGCAGCGGGCCGGTACAGGCCGGGCATTGGTAATTCGTGGTATTTTCTGCCATATCTCAGCTCCCCTTTCAGGCTCCGAAAGGCTTGCCGCATTCGGGGCAGAACTTGGGCGGGTTGGCCGGGTCGTCAGGGGTCCAGCCGCAGTTCAGGCACTTGGCCGCCGGGCGGGGCTTACCGCACTCCGAGCAGAATTTGCCGGTATTGTGTGCGCCGCAGCTGCACACCCAGCCTGCTTCGGGGCGGGGCTTGCCGCAGGCGGTGCAGAACTTGCCGGTGTTGCCGGTCTGGCCGCAGGAGCAGCTCCAGCTGCCAGCCGCCGGAGCGGCTGCGGGGGCAGGAGCAGCGGCAGGCTGCTGCTGTGTACCCATCTGGTAGAGGGCCTGGGCGTTGATGCCGCCGGCAGCAGCGGCCTGGTTCATGCCCATAAAGGCCATGGCCGGGCCGGCGGAGGTATTGGAAGCCGCCGCCTGCATAGCCGAAGCCTGTGCGCCCACCATGTGGGCGGCGGCGCGGGTCGGGTCCATAAAGGCGGCGCTGCGCTGCAGCTCCTTGATCATCTGCTCGTCTTCTTCGCTGGCTTTGACGCCGGACACGCCGAGGGAGACGATCTCGATGCCGCGCAGCTTGCTCCACTTGCCGGACAGCTCCTGGTTCAGGGCCTCGGCCAGCTCAGTGGTATGGCCGGGCAGAGCCGAGTAGCGGATGCCCATCTCGCTGATGCGGGCGAAGGCGGGCTGCAATGCGGTCATCATCTCGGTGCGCATCTGGCCTTCCAGCGCGTCACGGGTGTACTCGTTTTCCACATTTCCGCAGACGTTGGTGTAAAACAGGATGGGGTTGACGATGCGGTAGCTGTATTCGCCGAAGCAGCGGATGCTGACGTCGATGTCGATGCCGGCACGCTGGTCCACGACGCGGAACGGCACGGGGCTGGGGGTGCCGTACTTGTTGCCCATCAGCTCCTTGGTGTTGATGTAATAGATGCGCTGGTCGGTGGCAGCCTGACCGCCGAAGCTGAACCGCTTGCCGATCTCAGCAAAGACTTCGTCGATGTTCTTGGCCAGACCCTCGCTCAGCAGAGAGGGCTGGGTGCCGGTGTTATAGGTGTACTCGCCGGCCTCGGCACAGAGGTCCACCACCTTGCCCTGCTCCACGATGAGGGCGCACTGGCCCTCGGCCACCGCCACGATGGAGCCGTCGGTGATGATGTTCTCGGCGCCGTGGCGGTTGGAAGAGCGCCCGGAGACTTTCTTCTGTCCCTTGACAGCCAGCACCTCCGCCGGGAGAGCACTGCAGTAAAAGTATTCTTTCCACTGGTCGCCCATCACGCCGGATGCTGCGCCCAATGCCGCTTTGACAAGACCCATAAGCCATATCTCCTTTATCTGCCCGTTTTTGCAAATGCAGGCTTTTTTTCAGTATACCACAAAACGCGCCGCGAAAAAAGAAAACCCTTGCATTTTATCCCCGATGGATGTAGAATACTCCCGACAAACAAATACAGGGGAGCTTGTGAATGCAGGCTGAGAGGAAGTTCTCGAACTTCGACCCTTTAGAAATTGTTTTCGGACAGTTTCTGCACCTGATGCGGATAATGCCGCCGTAGGAAGTCATAACACTGTTTATGGATTTTTACAGGAGACGCCGCAGAAGGCGTCTCCTGTTTTTTTGTTGCCAACTGAGGGGGAGCGCCCTGAGTCTGGGTCATGATTTGCGATGGGAAGCCGTGTTCCGGCGTGAGAGGAGGCCAGTGAGCCTCGACCGCTTCTTCCGTTTCCGGCATCTCTGCGCGGGTGCCGGGTCTGTTCGTGTGCGGGAGCGGCGGTCTGCCCCTGCACTTATTTTTTATTGAAAAGGAGCACTCACTATGAAACACTATTCTGCTAAAAAGCTGGCCCTCGCCGGTATGTTCTGCGCTGTCGCTGTCGTGGGCAGCGTCTTCTCCTTCCCGGTCTTCGGCAGCAAATGCGCCCCTGTGCAGCACATGGTCAACATCCTCTGCGCTGTCCTGCTGGGGCCTTACTACGGCGTGGGCGTGGCTTTCGTCGCCTCCCTGCTGCGCAACCTGCTGGGTCTGGGCAGTCTGATGGCTTTCCCCGGCAGCATGTTCGGCGCACTGCTCTGCGGCATCGTCTTCCACAAGACCAATAAGCTGCTGCCCACCCTCGTGGGCGAGGTGTTCGGCACCTCCATCCTCGGCGGTCTGTGCGCCTATCCCGTCGCCATCCTGCTGATGGGCAAGAGCGCCGGTGACATCGCGTTCTACGCCTACATCGTCCCCTTCCTCGTCTCCACCGCCGGCGGTGCCATCATTGCAGGCGCACTGCTGGCCGCACTTTCCCGCGCAGGCGCACTCCGCGCCATGCAGGCCAGCCTGAGCTGATTCGAAGGAGAAGCCATGTTTCGGAACCTCTTTGCCAACGTCCGGGCCAAAAGCCCGCTTGTCCATAACATCACCAACTACGTCACCGTCAACGACTGTGCCAACATCGTCCTCGCCTGCGGGGCGTCCCCCATCATGGCGGATGATGCCGCCGAGGTCGAGGACATCACCTCGCTGTGTGCCGGGCTGAACCTCAACATCGGCACGTTGAACAGCCGCACCATCCCCTCCATGCTGCTGGCGGGACACACCGCCAACCGGCTGGGCCGTCCTGTCGTGCTGGACCCCGTGGGCGCAGGCGCTTCCCATCTGCGCACCGAAACGGCACTGCGCCTCCTGCGGGAAGTGAAGTTCACAGTCATCCGGGGCAACATCTCCGAGATTCGGACGCTGGCGGCAGGCAGCGGCACCACGAAAGGCGTGGACGCCGACACCGCCGACAAGGTGACGGATGAGACGCTGGACAAGACCGTGGCATTCGCCAAAGCGTTTGCGGCCCGCACAGGGGCGGTCGTCGCCGTCACCGGTGCCATCGACATCGTGGCCGACGGAGAGCGGGCCTTCTGCATCCGCAACGGCCACCCCATGATGAGCGCCGTCACCGGCACAGGCTGTCAGCTTTCGGCCCTGACAGCGGCATTCTGTGCGGCCAACCCGGACAAGCCTCTGGAAGCCGCTGCTGCGGCGGTCTGCGCCATGGGCCTTGCGGGCGAAGCAGCTCACAGCCGCCTTTCCAGGCTGGACGGCAACGCCACCTACCGCAATTACATCATCGACGCGATCTACAACATGACCCCCGAACAGCTCGAGGAGGGAGCACGCTATGAAATGCGATAAACACACCATGCTTCTCTACGCCGTCACCGACCGGGCGTGGACGGGCCGCGAGACCCTCCGCCAGCAGGTGGAAGACGCGCTGAAAGGCGGCGTCACCTGCGTCCAGCTGCGGGAAAAGGAGCTGGACGACGCGGCATTTTTGCAGGAAGCCATGGAGCTTTCCGCCCTCTGCCGCAGCTATGGCGTACCCTTCATCATCAACGATAACGTCGAGATCGCTATAAAATGCCATGCCGACGGCATCCATGTCGGGCAGGAAGATATGGCTGCCGCAGACGTCCGCGCCAAGGTCGGCCCTGACATGATCATCGGTGTGTCGGCCCATTCCGTCGAGGAAGCACAGCTGGCCGTGGCCCACGGCGCGGACTATCTGGGCGTCGGCGCGGCATTTTCCACCCACACCAAAACCGATGTAGATGTCCTGCCGGAGGGCAGACTGAAAGAGATCTGCGACTCCGTGGATGTACCGGTCGTGGCCATCGGCGGCATCCATAAAGACAACATCCTCAAACTCAAAGGCTCCGGCGCGGACGGCGTGGCCCTCGTGAGCGCGATCTTCAGCGCCGAGGACATTGAGGCTGAGTGCAAAGAGCTGAAGGCACTGACCGAACAAATCATCTATAGCAATTCAACTTTTTAATGCAGCAGCAACAGCGTTGAATTGCATATCGCAAATATGCTGTTTGAATGTTGCACGAATTTCTTGACTTGCGATAAAGGAGCAAACCCATGAAAACTGCACTTACCATCGCGGGCAGCGATTCCAGCGGCGGCGCCGGCATTCAGGCCGACCTCAAAGCCATGACCATGAACGGCGTCTTCGCCATGAGCGCCATCACCGCCCTGACGGCCCAGAACACCACCGGCGTATCCGGCATCTTCGAGGTCAGCCCTGAATTTCTGGCCCAGCAGATAGACGCCGTCTTCACCGACATCCGCCCCTGCGCCGTCAAGATCGGCATGGTGTCCTCTGCCCCGCTCATTGAGACGATTGCCGAGCGTCTCCGCTTTTACAAGGCGGAGCACATCGTCGTGGACCCCGTGATGGTAGCCACCTCCGGCTCTGATTTGATTGCATCGGATGCCGTGCGCACCCTGCGCCGGGAGCTGTTCCCTCTGGCCGAGGTCATCACGCCCAACCGGCACGAGGCCGAAGTGCTGTCCGGCCTGCACATCTCGGGCCGTGCCGACATGAGCGCCGCCGCCCGGGCCATCGCCGCCGACTGCGGCTGTGCCGTCCTCCTCAAGGGCGGCCACAGTGACACCGACGCCGACGATCTGCTCACCTTCCCGGATGGCACGGAGATCTGGTTTCCGGGTAACCGTATCGCCAACCCCAACACCCACGGCACGGGCTGCACTCTGTCCAGTGCCATTGCGGCCAACCTTGCCAAAGGGTTTGCGCTGGAAGAAGCGATCGCCCGGGCCAAGGCTTACCTGACCGACGCGCTGAACGCGCAGCTCGATTTGGGCCGCGGCTCCGGCCCGCTGGACCACACTCTGGGCGGCGTCGGGGTCGAAAACTGGATGCACGGCGTCCCGGACGCTGTTCATAAATAAAGAGAGCGTATTTTCGGAGGATTTTCAAATGCAGACTTACACCACACAGATGGATGCCGCCCGCAAGGGCATCGTCACGCCCCAGATGGAAACGGTGGCCAAGAAGGAGTACCGCACCGTCGAAGAGATCCGTCAGCTGGTCGCTGAGGGCAAGGTCGCCATCCCGGCCAACAAGCACCACGAGTGCCTGAACCCCGAGGGCATCGGCTCCATGCTCCGCACCAAGATCAACGTCAACCTCGGCGTCTCCCGCGACTGCAAGGACTACAGCATCGAGATGCAGAAGGTCATGAGCGCCGTCAACATGGGCGCAGAGGCCATCATGGACCTCTCGAGCCACGGCAATACCCAGCCCTTCCGTCAGAAACTGACCCACGAATGCCCCGTCATGATCGGCACTGTGCCGGTGTATGACTCGGTCATCCACTACCAGCGCGACCTCGCCACCCTGACGGCACAGGACTTCATCGATGTGGTGCGTCTGCACGCAGAGGACGGCGTGGACTTCGTCACCCTCCACTGCGGCATCACCCGTAAGACCATCGAGCAGATCCGCAAGCATAAGCGGAAGATGAACATCGTCAGCCGCGGCGGCTCGCTGGTGTTTGCATGGATGTGCATGACCGGCAACGAGAACCCCTTCTATGAGCACTTTGACGAGATCCTGGACATCTGCGAAGAGCACGACGTCACCATCTCTCTGGGCGATGCCTGCCGCCCCGGCTGCCTCGCCGACGCCACCGACGTCTGCCAGATCGAAGAGCTGGTGCGTCTGGGTGAGCTGACCAAGCGGGCCTGGGCGCACAACGTCCAGGTCATGGTGGAAGGCCCGGGCCATGTGCCTCTGAACCAGGTCGCCGCCAACATGGAGATCCAGAAGACCATCTGCATGGGCGCACCTTTCTACGTCCTCGGCCCCCTCGTCACCGACATCGCCCCCGGCTATGACCACATCACTGCTGCCATCGGCGGCGCTGTCGCGGCCATGAGCGGCGCAGCCTTCCTGTGCTACGTCACCCCTGCCGAGCATCTGGCTCTGCCCAATGTGGACGACGTCAAGCAGGGCATCGTGGCTTCTAAGATCGCCGCCCACGCTGCCGACATCGCAAAGGGCATCCCCCACGCCCGGGACATCGACGACAAGATGGGCGACGCCCGCCGCGTCCTCGACTGGGATGCGCAGTTCGCCTGCGCCCTCGACCCCGAGACGGCAAAGGCCATCCGTGACGCCCGCCTGCCCGAAGACGACCACAGCGACACCTGCTCCATGTGCGGCAAGTTCTGCGCCGTCCGCAGCATGAACAAGGCTCTGGCCGGTGAGTACATCGACATCCTGTAAGCTGCTGTAAAACCGATATTTTCATCGCTTTTGCGATTTTTCTTCTCCATTGCCGCCCGGTACAAAAGCCGGGCGGCTTTTTTGCTGTTCTATACTGCTTTTGGAACTTCAAAACGCCCAAAATCAGCAAACCCTTCTTCACAGAAAACAAAAAACCGCATGAACACTGGATTTTCCAGCATTCATGCGGTTTTTTCTCAAGTTGCGCCAGCAGGAGTCGAACCTACGATGGGGGAGTCAAAGTCCCCTGCCTTACCGCTTGGCGATGGCGCATCGGTAGAGAATAGTATAGCATATTTTTCAAAATTCCACAAGCCCGCCGGGCGGTCCCACCCAAATTTTCTGAGCCGGGCAGGCAAATCCCGTCCTTGCCGGGGTCTCAGCGATATGATATACTTGCACTGTAAAAGTTTTCCTGTTCAGCACGTGACGCAGAAAGGAGCGCGGCTTATGGTACACCATCTTGTCATCGGCATCATCTTCCTCATCTGGGGCATTGCGGACGTCCTCCGCCTCGAGCTGCCTGGCATACTGGGCAAGCGGCTGGAATCCGCCAGCGCCGAGGCCCGCCGCCTCTGGCAGAGGCTTCTGGGTGTGCTGGAGCTCATCGTGGGCGGCGGGCAGCTGCTGTTCTACTTTTTCTCCGACAATCAGACCGTCACCAGCATCATCCTCGCGGTGATGATACTCGCCGCCGTCTGCATCCTCGGGCCGTACTACCACTGGCGGAAGCAGGAAAAAGAGAACACACAGGAATGAATCACAGGAGGAAACAGTATGGGGCCTTGGTATTACGAAGTCGTGAGCTTTGACGGCGATTACGTCAACCTGCGCCGCACCGACATCGAGAGCGACGAGCTGAACCCGGTGGCACTGGCGCTCCTGCCGCCGGAAATCGACGTAGGCAGCAAGCTCAAGTGCGAATATTTCCAGTACGAGATCATCGGCTGACAAAACGAAACGCCGCCCATTCGGGCGGCGTTTCTGCATCTTCTGATAAAGTTATACGCGCTCGGCCACCAGCTGGAAGCCTGCCTTGGTGAGCTCCTGCCGGATCTGCTCGATCTGGGCGTTGTCGCGGGTCTCGAGAGTCAGCTTGAGGAAGCAGCTGGAGATGGGCATATTGGGGTCGGAGCCGTCGTGGAGGACGGACACCACATTGCTGCCGCAGCGGGAGACGATGTCGGCCACCTGCTGCAGCTGGCCGGGCTTGTCTTCCAGCGCGATGGTCAGGTTGGCCTTGCGGCCGCTCATGACGAGGCCGCGGGTGATGACGCGGTTGAGGATGTTCACGTCGATGTTGCCGCCGGAGACGAGGCAGACGACCTTCTTGCCCTCGATGGGCAGCTTGTGGAAGAGCGCCGCCGCCACAGGCACTGCGCCTGCACCCTCGGCCACCAGCTTCTGGTTCTCCATCAGGGAGAGGATGGCCGCTGCGGTCTCGTCCTCGGTAACAGTGACGATGTCGTCCACATACTCCTCGCAGAGCTTGTAGGTCAGCTCGCCGGGGGTCTTGACCTGAATGCCGTCTGCGAAGGTGGAGACGGCAGAGAGGGTCTGGTATTTGTGCTCATGGAGGGAGCGGTACATGCTGGGTGCGCCCTCGGCCTGCACGCCGTAGACCTTGACGTCGGGCTTCAGGCTCTTGATGGCGAAGGCCACGCCGGAGATGAGTCCGCCGCCGCCCACAGGCACGATGACGGCGTCCACATCGGGCAGCTGGTCGAGGATCTCAAGGCCGATGGTTCCCTGACCGGCAATGACCTGCTCGTCGTCGTAGGGGTGGATGAAGGTCATGCCCGTCTCTTCCTGCAGCTCCACGGCCTTGTCGTGGGCGTCGTCGTAGGTGCCGGGTACGAGGCAGACCTCCGCACCGAGGTTCTTGGTGTTCTCCACCTTCATGATGGGCGCGCCGTCCGGCATACAGACGATGCTCTTGATGCCGCGGCGGGTAGCGGCCAGCGCCACGCCCTGTGCGTGGTTGCCCGCCGAGCAGGCGATGACGCCCTTGTCGCTCTCCTCCTTGGAGAGCTGGCTGATCTTATAATAAGCGCCGCGCACCTTGAAGCTGCCGGTCACCTGCAGGTTCTCGGTCTTGAGGTAGAGCTGGCAGTCTTTGGAGAGCCGGGGTGCCTCGATGAGGTCGGTCTTGCGGGCTACGTCCTTGAGGACAAAGGCGGCGTGGTAGATCTTATCCAGTGTCAGCATATCGTTTTTCCCATCCTATCTCTGTTTATCCATCCCGGCACACGGGCTATTTTTATTGTTAAAGACAGGATTTAGTATAGTTTACATAAATTGATTTGTCAAATGAATCTATTTCACAGTTTAAGGCAGAAAGCGGAATTTGCTGACATTGTATTTGTCTGCGCAGGCCCCGCCGTGCTTGACAAGCCGGAGAAATTTGACTATACTACAACTAGAAAGGCGCTGTGTCTGCAAACGACTAGCTCCTTACCAGATCAGTCAAGAGAAAATGACCGTTCAAGTTGGGGAACTCTGAGGCGGTCATTTTTTCTTGCGTTTTTTATCGTCATGGTTCTCATGTGCGATCGTCCATGTGATCTGGAATGTAACAAAAATTGCTCCGCCAAGAAGCGTCAGTAATATTGCAACATCGGAGAACGTCATGGTCCACACCCCCTTCCTGCCCTTGAGCACTCGGGGAGTGGCAACTTCAAGAAAAACTGCCTTACCCGGCGCTTAGGTGCCGGTAAGGAGTCAGCCGCCTGCGTTTTAGACACAGCGCTTTTTTCTGCCATCACTGACATTGGTTACAGCATAACATAAATTTCGACAAAGCACAAGACATATAAAAAACCGCCGCACGGCAAAACACCGTGCGGCGGCTTTTCATGTTTTACTGAATAACCGCAAAGACCATATAATTGTTTCCATTTCCTTTAAGCTTTGCACCTGCATAGCCAATTTTCTTTCCCTCGATAGAAAATCCCTGCTTAATAATAGCTGACTCCAAACCGCTTGCAACCAGCCTAATCTCTGCACCTTTGGGCGCAACCGTTGCCGCCACTTCAGCATCACTGAAGCCTGCCGTATCAAGAATACCTTCAACAACAGCCTCTGCCTCGTCAGGGTCTGCAAATTGACTTCCAGCATCCATAGCTGCATTCATTGCCGCAGCAAATCGGTCTCCAAGATATTCATCATATACCATATCGCTTTCCAGACTCTCGTTAAGCAACTGCGTCAATTCTTCACCCGTAAAATTGAACACGGTTTCCATCGAGTCCCCACCGCTGGTACTGCCGCCACCACCGCCGCAGGCGGTCAGGAGAGTCAGCGCCATTACCGCAGTCAGCAGAACTGCAACCAGTTTCTTTACGCATTTCATAAAGTTTTTCCTCCTCATTTTTTGCCGGACGAACTCGAGTATATTCGCTCTGCCGACATCTTAATTGAATTTTACCCCCCCCCCCCCCTATTAAATTGTCAAGCCCTTCTGCTTATATTTTTTCTGTCATTATCTTTTTCAGCATTGTGCCGAAAATGGTTTCCTCTATTTTGTCCAATATACCATCTTGACGCAAAAACCCGCCGCCATTCACCAAACAGTGAACAGCGGCGGGGTATTACCACTTTATCCTATTACTTTCCGGTAAACTCAAATCTCCGCGAGAATAGCGTCACCCATGGCGGTGCAGCCCAGGCAGGTGCAGCCCTCGCTCATGTTGTCGGCGGTGCGCAGGCCCTTGTCCAGCACCTTATTCACTGCGTTCTCGATGGCGTCAGCCTCCTCGGCCATACCGAAGGAGTAGCGCAGCATCATGGCGGCGGAGAGGATGCAGGCGGTGGGGTTGACGATGTCCTTGCCCGCGATGTCGGGGGCAGAGCCGTGGATGGGCTCATACAGGCCCCGGGTCCCGTCGCCCAGACTGGACGAGGGGATCATGCCGATGGAGCCGGTGATCATGGAAGCCTCGTCGGAGATGATGTCGCCGAACATATTCTCGGTGACGATGACGTCGAACTGGCTGGGGTCCTTGACGACCTGCATGGCACAGTTGTCCACGAACATCTCGCTGTACTCCACCTCGGGGTACTCGGCCTGCAGGCGGTGCATCACCGCCCGCCAGAGGCGGCTGGTGTCCAGCACGTTGGCCTTATCCACGCAGCAGAGCTTCCTGCGGCGCTTCATGGCCGTCTCAAAGCCGATGCGGCCAATGCGCTCGATCTCGTGCTCCGAGTAGGGCATGGAATCCACCGCCTGCTTCTCGCCGTTTTCCAGCGTGTAAGTCTCGTGCTTGCCGAAGTAGACGCCGCCGATGAGCTCACGCACGATGATGAAGTCGATGCCCTTTGCCACGATCTCGGGCTTGAGGGGGCTGGCCGGGGCCAGCTGGGGCCAGATCCTGGCCGGGCGGTTATTGGAGTAGAGGCCCATGCCGGCGCGGAGGCGGAGCAGCCCCTTTTCGGGGCGCTGCTCACCGGGCAGACCCTCCCACTTGGGGCCGCCGACTGCGCCCAGAAGGACGCTGTCGGCCGCGAGGCACTTGTCCAGCTCATGCTGGGGCAGCGGGTCGCCGTACTTGTCGATGGCCTCGCCGCCCATCGCGGCGTCGGTGTAGTGGAAGGTGTGGCCGTACTTTTCGGCCACCTTGTCGAGAACGCGGAGGGTCTGCTTCACGATCTCGGGGCTGGAACAGTCGCCCCAGATGACAGCAATGTTTTTTTCCATTCTTATGGGCATCCTTTCTTTTATTGGACAACAGCATCTTTCGTCAGGCTATGTTCTCTTTTGCTGGCAAAAGAGAACCAGAAAACCACCAGCGATTTCGACGCGCTGGACCCACGAGAAAGGGGCTGCTCGCCCCTTTCAGACCCCAACGGAGAAGTCGAAACGGAAAAAAGCTAGCCGCTTCGCTAAACGCTTTTTTCTCGTTTCTCCGTTTTACGGCTTCGCCGATGGTGTTACGTCTCTGATAAACTTTACGTCCAGCAAAGAGGCAATGCTGCTTTACTTTTTCGTCAGCGACTTCATCAGACCGCCGTCGGCGATGATCTTCTGGATGAACGGCGGGAAGGGTTCGGCCTGGAAGGTCTTGCCGGTGGTCTCATCGGTGATGACGCCGGTATCAAAATTCACGCTGACCGTATCGCCTGCGCTGATAGCGTCCACAGCCTCGGGGCATTCCATGATGGGCAGGCCGATGTTGATGCTGTTGCGGTAGAAGATGCGCGCGAAGCTCTTGGCGATGACGACAGAGATTCCGGCGGTCTTGATGGCCAGCGGTGCGTGCTCACGGGAGGAGCCGCAGCCGAAGTTCCAGCCGCCCACCATGATGTCGCCGTCCTTGACGTTGTGGATGAAGTCCTTGTCAATGTCCTCCATGCAGTGGGCGGCAAGCTCCTTGGCATCCTGCGTGTTCAGGTGGCGGGCCGGGATGATGACGTCGGTATCCACGTTATCCGGGTATTTGAAAACAGAACCGTTTGCGTTGTTCATGGGTGACTCTCCTTTTCTCAGACCGTGCGGGGGTCGGTGATATAGCCGGTCAGTGCGCTGGCGGCAGCGGTAGCGGGCGAAGCCAGATACACCTCGCTCTTGACGTGGCCCATGCGGCCCACAAAGTTGCGGTTGGTGGTGGAGACGCAGCGCTCACCCTCGGCGAGGATGCCCATGTAGCCGCCGAGGCAGGGGCCGCAGGTGGGGGTGGAGACGATGCAGCCCGCGTCGATGAAGGCCGTCGTCCAGCCGCGGAGGATGCACTCCTTGTACACGGCCATGGTGGCGGGGATGATGATGCCGCGCACGCCCTTTGCGATGTGTTTGCCCTTCAGGATGTTGTAAGCGGCTTCCATATCCTCGAGGCGGCCATTGGTGCAGCTGCCGATGACCACCTGGTCGATCTTGATGTCCTTGCCCTCGCTGGCGGGGTGGGTGTTCTCGGGCAGGTGGGGGTAGCTGACGGTGGGCTCGAGGGCAGAGAGGTCGATCTCAATGGTCTTCTCGTACTCGGCGTCCGGGTCGGCCTCATAGAACACCGGCTCGCGCTGGCTGCGGCCCTTGAGATAAGCCTTGGTCACGTCGTCCACGAGGAAGATGCCGTTCTTGGCACCGGCCTCGATGGCCATGTTGCAGATGCTCAGGCGGTCGTCCATGGAGAGAGAAGCGACGCCCGGGCCGGTGAACTCCATCGACTTATACAGCGCACCATCCACGCCGATCATGCCGATGATGTGGAGGATGAGGTCTTTGCCGGAAACTTTCGGCGGCAGCTTGCCGTTCAGCACGAACTTGATGGCGGCAGGCACCTTGAACCATGCCATGCCGGTAGCCATGCCGGCGGCCATATCGGTGGAGCCGACGCCGGTGGAGAATGCGCCCAGTGCGCCGTAAGTACAGGTGTGGCTGTCGGCGCCGATGACGCAGTCACCGGCTGTCACGATGCCTTTTTCGGGCAGCAGAGCGTGCTCGATGCCCATCTGGCCCACATCGTAGAAATTGAGGATGTCGTACTTGTTGGCGAACTCGCGGCACTGCTTGGACTGGGTCGCGCTCTTGATGTCCTTGTTGGGAACGAAGTGGTCGAGGACGATGGCGATGTGCTCTTTGTCGAACACGCCGTTGAAGCCCGCCTTTTCGAACTCGTTGATGGCGACGGGGGTAGTGATGTCATTGCCCAGCACGATGTCGAGCTTGGCGTTGATGAGCTGGCCTGCCTTGACCTCGGCGAGGCCTGCGTGTGCGGCCAGAATTTTCTGCGTCTGGGTCATTCCCATGATGGTACTCTCCTTTTTATCCTTTAGGCGGCTTGCCCTCTCCGTCATTGCTCCGCAATGCCACCTCTCCCAAAGGGAGAGGCTTTTGGCTCCCCCTTTGAGGAAAGACTTCCCCCGGTCGGGGGAAGATGTCGCGCAAGCGACAAAAAGGGGAGTCTGACGCCGGAGGCGGCTGAGAGGGCAAGGACGCTGCCCTTTATTTACTCTCTTATTTATTATTGATCGCGCTGACCAGTGCATGGATACCGGCCACGATAATATCGGTATCGGTGCCTGCACCCCAGGTGACGATGCCGTCGCCCCACGCGAGGCCGACGTAGGAAGCGGCGCGGGAGGTGGAGCCTTCGTCCAGGCTGTGCTCGGAGTAAGTTTCCAGGTGGAAGTCCATGCCGGTGGCGCTCTGGATAGCGTTTGCCACAGCATCCAGACGGCCATTACCCACCGAGGTGACCACCTTGCGCTGACCGTTCAGATCCAGCGTGACGGTGGCGGTGATGCCATTGACCTGTGCGAAGTGGGCCTCGACGACAGACAGGGGCTTGGACTTGTTGAGGAAGGTATCCTCGAAGATGTGGAGCACTTCGCCTGCGCTCAGCTCCTTGTGGCTGTGGTCGGACACGCTCTTGACCTTGTAGCCCAGCGCCTCGCGCATCTTGGCGGGCAGGTTGTAGCCGTAGTTCTGCTCCAGCACGAAGCCGATGCCGCCCTTGCCGCTCTGGCTGTTGATGCGGATGACGTCGGCGTCGTAGGTGCGGCCGATGTCGTGGGGGTCCACCGGAATATAGGGGCAGGTCCAGCGGTGGTCGCCCTTCTCCTTGCGGTAGGCCATGCCCTTTGCAATGGCGTCCTGATGGCTGCCCGAGAAGGCGGCGAACACCAGCTGGCCGGCGTAGGGAGTGCGCTCGTAGATGTGCATCCGGGTGACCCGCTCATAGGTGGCGCAGATGGCGGGCATATCGGAGAAGTCCAGCTTCGGGTCTACGCCGTGGCTGTACATATTCATGGCGAGGGTCACGGCATCCACGTTGCCGGTGCGCTCGCCGTTGCCGAAGAGGCAGCACTCCACCCGCTGAGCGCCTGCCAGAACGGCCAGCTCTGCACAGGCAACGCCGGTGCCGCGGTCATTATGCGGGTGGGTGGAGATGATGACGCTGTCGCGGTACTTGAGGTGCTTGTCGCAATACTCGATCTGGTTTGCGTAAACGTGGGGCATGCTCATCTCGACTGTGACCGGCAGGTTGATGATCATGGGGCGGTCGGGGGTGGGCTGCATGATGTCCAGGACCGCGTTGCAGACCTCAACGGCGTAGTCCACCTCGGTGCCGGTGAAGCTCTCGGGGCTGTACTCGAAGAGGAAGTTGCCCTCATACTCCTCGCTCAGCTGCTTGACCAGCTTTGCGCCGTCCACGGCGATCTGCTTGATCTCCTCCTTAGACTTGTGGAACACCTGCTCGCGCTGGGCGACGGAGGTGGAATTATAGAAGTGGACGACCGCACGGGGTGCGCCCTTGACAGCCTCGAAGGTGCGGCGGATGATGTGGTCGCGGCACTGGGTCAGCACCTGCACGGTGACATCGTCGGGGATCATGTTCTTCTCGATGAGGGTGCGGAGGAACTCGTACTCCGTCTCGCTGGCGGCCGGGAAGCCGACTTCGATCTCCTTGAATCCAATTTTGACCAGCATCTGGAAGAATTCCAGCTTTTCCTCGAGGCTCATGGGGACGATAAGGGCCTGATTGCCGTCGCGCAGGTCCACGCTGCACCAGGTGGGAGCTTTCTCGATGTGGTCCTTCTTGACCCAGCTGTCATAACCGGCGGGGACCGGGTAATATCCCGGTGCGTACTTGGTGGCGTCCATCATAATTCTTGTCCTCCATTTTTCTGTATCAACCTCTCAGTCTCGCTATCGCTCGACAGGGCCGGGCTGCGGCAGCGCGTCAGCGCTGACAGAGATGTTGACTCCTTTTAACAAACGAAAAGGCTCCCGTCTCTCAAAGGACGAAATCCCCTGAGAGACGAGAGCCTGTAATTTCTGTTACAGGGCACCCGTGGTACCACTCTCTTTGCTGTGCCATAAGCACAGCCGCTCTGCACGATCGGCTTTTTGGGGCGAATCGCTGCCCTTATAACGGTGGGCTTCCGTCAGGACCTACTGTCTGCTTCAGTCCTGCCGCTCAGGGGCCAGTAACCGAGACCCTCTGCACCGCCTTGCACCATCCGGCGGCTCTCTGTACGCAGAAGAAAATCGTTTTTTCCCCGTCAACGCATTTGCGCTTTGTTCAAAGTGGTTTCATTTTAGCAAAACCCGCCGCCCCTGTCAAGCAGTTTTGCTCACAATGAAAATGAAACGATTTCACATAAATAGCAGCATAAATTTTCAAAATTTGCAACAAAAAATGACCGCCCCAGCCTACCAAGCAAAGCGGTCATTCTTATTGTTTGACTTAGCCGAGGGAAGCTGACCATTGCGGACAGCACCTTCTTGTATTTTCAGTATAGTCAAAGTGATTTGATTTGTCAAGCGGACGGCCTCCTTGTTCCTCGGTTTTGTTAAGAATCTGCGAAGTTTTTGCAAAGTTCGCCTCGAAACGCTGGTTTCTGAAATAGCGTCGTGGTATGCTGTTTGCAACACAAGGAGGAATCCCCATGAAAGAAGTCAAGACCCCCAAAAAGCCATTGGCTATTTACTATGCCATTGTATTACTGGTGCTGCTGCTGCTCAACTTCGTGCTCGTGCCGTGGATGAGCGAACGGCAGGTAAAAGAAGTGGACTACGGCACCTTCATGTCCATGACCGAGGACAAAGACATCGGCCGGGTGGATGTGGAATCGAACCAGATCATCTTTACCGATAAGGACGAAAAGCAAATTTACAAGACCGGCCTGATGAACGACCCTGACCTGACCCAGCGCCTCTACGACGCGGGGGCCGAGTTTTCCAGCGAGATCGTCGAGCAGGCTTCGCCGCTGATGAGCTTTCTGCTGAGCTTTGTGCTGCCCATCGTCCTCTTCGTCTGGCTGGGCAATCTCATGAACAAAAAGCTCATAGAAAAGGCCGGCGGCGCGAACTCGATGATGTTCGGCGGCGTGGGCAAGTCCAACGCCAAGGTCTACGTCCAATCCACCCACGGCATCCGCTTTGCGGATGTGGCCGGCGAGGACGAGGCCAAAGAGAACTTGCAGGAGATCGTCGATTATCTGCACGACCCCAAGAAATACGAAGAGATCGGCGCCTCGATGCCCAAGGGCATCCTGCTCGTCGGCCCTCCGGGTACCGGCAAGACCATGCTGGCAAAGGCCGTGGCGGGCGAATCCAACGTGCCGTTCTTCTCCATCTCCGGCTCGGAGTTCGTGGAGATGTTCGTGGGCATGGGCGCCTCCAAAGTCCGTGATTTGTTCAAGCAGGCCAAGGAAAAGGCCCCCTGCATCGTGTTCATCGACGAGATAGACGCCATCGGCCAGAAGCGCAACAGCGGCCAGCTGGGCGGCAACGACGAGCGCGAGCAGACCCTGAACCAGCTCCTCACCGAGATGGACGGCTTCGAGGGCAACAGCGGCGTCATCATCCTCGCGGCCACCAACCGTCCGGATTCCCTTGACCCGGCCCTGACCCGTCCCGGCCGCTTTGACCGCCGTGTTCCTGTGGAGCTGCCCGACCTCAAGGGCCGCGAAGAGATTTTGAAGGTCCACGCCAGGAAAGTCGCTCTTGCCCCCGGCATCGACTTCAACACCGTGGCCCGGATGGCCTCCGGTGCCTCCGGCGCAGAGCTGGCCAACATCGTCAACGAAGCCGCCCTGCGGGCCGTCCGCGCCGGCCGCAAGAGCGTGACCGAGGCCGACCTCGAGGAGAGCATCGAGGTGGTCATTGCAGGCTACCAGAAGAAGAACTCCATCCTCACCGACAAGGAAAAGTGCATCGTGGCCTATCATGAGATCGGCCACGCACTGGTGGCGGCGCTTCAGAATCACTCCGCACCCGTGCAGAAGATCACCATCATCCCCCGCACCTCGGGCGCACTGGGCTACACCATGCAGGTCGAAGAAGGCAACCACTACCTGATGACCAAGGAAGAGCTGGAAAATAAGATCGCCACCCTCACCGGCGGACGTGCTGCCGAGGAAGTGGTGTTCGGCTCCATCACCACCGGCGCGTCCAACGACATCGAGCAGGCCACCAAGCTTGCCCGCGCCATGCTCACCCGTTACGGCATGAGCAAAGAGTTCGACATGGTGGCCCTGGAGACGGTGAACAACCAGTATCTGGGCGGCGACACCTCGCTGGCCTGCTCGGCCCAGACCCAGCGGGAGATCGACCAGCGGGTCGTGGAGCTGGTAAAAGCCCAGCACGAAAAGGCCGTCAAGATCCTCACCGACAACCGCGCAAAGCTTGACGAGCTGGCGAAGTACCTTTATGAAAAGGAGACCATCACCGGCGACGAGTTCATGGCTATCCTTGAGGAAAAAGATCCCAGCGAAAATTAAAATAGGATCTCTGCAATAATCCAGCCGCCGTATCCGTATTCATTACAGATACGGCGGTTTTCTGATACGTCGTACCGCTGATAAAAGCATTTGGGATAAACCTCTCCGTCAGCGCACCAGCGCTGACGGAGAGGTTGACTCCCTACAACTACAGGAGGATACTACTATGAGACTGCTGAACAAGAATACTGCCCGCCGCGCTGCCGCTGCTGCCGCGCTGCTGACCATGACCGCCGCCATGAGCGTGGGTGCCTTTGCCGCCGACGCCGAGGACACGACCGTTGCCGGTTATCTGCCCCCTCAGTCGTCCGAGGTCATGGTTCAGGGTGACATCGCCCTCCACTCTGACGTTCCGGTGGGGGAGGTAGACCCCAACTACGGCGGCTACGCTTCCCCGGTGGAGAACCCCATTCAGGGCAACGTGATGATGATCTCCGGCGAGACCCCCCTGCCCTCTGACACGCCGGTGGAGAAGAGCGAAGCCCGCTACACCGTCAAGGGCCTGCTGGGCAAGCAGGTGCTCTACACCGCCCGTCAGGAAGGCCGCGTGCTGACGCTGGACGCCCCCGATGATAACGCCACCTTCCGCACCACCATCCTCGACATGCAGACCCTGATGAATCAGGGCGTAAGCACGCTGGTGCTCAAGACCGACAAGACTTCCACCACCCTGAATCTGACTCTGCTGTGCCAGGGCCAGAAGCCCGGCACCCGGGTCACTCTGCGCCACCTCGGCAGCAGCGCTCACCTCACCGTGGGCTTCCGCGGCCGCCGAGACCTCATCGTTGGCCGATAAGCTTTTCCCTCTCTCCTCTTTGTTTTCCATCGATACTTTTCCCTCAGACGCAAAAGACCCCCGCTGCAAACACAGCGGGGGTCTTACTGTTTATCAAATGGTCCCGTCCGAGCCGTTCTCGCTCTGCTCCGATGCATAGAGCACCATCAGGTGGTTTGCGGATGCTTCCAGCTGGCTCTTGGCCTGACGGAGGTTCGCTTCTTCCGTCTCGTTCATCTTCTCAGGCTTATCCTTCCGCAGGCAGCGGCGGAGGTTCGCCACATCGGCCTTGATGCGGTTCTTCTCCTCTTTGTCCAGCTCCTTCTTGCACTTGGAGAGGGCCTCGTCCACCTTGTAGGCCAGCACCTCGGCCTGATTGTGGAGGTCAAGCCGCTCTTTGCGGCGGCTGTCCTCGGCCTCGTAGGCGGCCGCGTCGGCCATAGCGCGCTGGATCTCATTCTCCGAGAGGTTGGTGCTGCCGGTGATGGTGATGTTCTGCTCCCGGCCGGTGCCGAGGTCTTTGGCCGAGACTTTCACGACGCCGTTGACGTCAATATCAAAGGTGACTTCGATCTGGGGCTTGGACGAGAAGCTGGCCCGGATGCCGTTCAGCTTGAACTTGCCGAGGCTCTTATTGTCGCGGGCGAAATGCCGCTCACCCTGCAGGACGTTGATCTCCACACTGGTCTGCATGGGGCGGGCCGTGGTGAATATCTGGCTCTTGCGGGTGGGGATCATGCTGTTGCGGGTGATGAGGGGGGTGGCCACGCCGCCCAGTGTCTCGATGGAGAGGGTCAGGGGGGTGACGTCCATCAGCACAAGGCCCTGCGCCGCTGCACCGGAAGCGCCAGCCAGCTTGCCGCCGCCCTGCAGCAGACCGCCCTGCACAGCGGCACCCATGGCCACGCATTCGTCGGGGTTGAGGCTGTGGCTGGGCTCACAGCCCAGCAGCTCCTTCACCTGACGCTCGACGGCAGGCATCCGGGTGCTGCCGCCCACGAGAAGGACTTTGCCCAGCTGCGAAGCCGAGATGCCGGCGTCCCGCAGTGCGTTCTGCACCGGGGCCACCGTCCGTGCCAGCAGGTCGCCGGTCATCATCTCAAACTGGGGGCGGGAGATGGTCAGATCCAGGTGGTGAGGGCCGTCCTTGCCCACAGCGATGAAGGGCAGATTGAGCTGGGCCGAGAGGGCGCTGGACAGCTCTTTCTTGGCCTTTTCGGCCTCTTCTTTCAGGCGTCCCATGGCGGCGGGGTCGCGGGAGAGGTCGATGCGGTCCGATTTCTTGAACTCTGCCACGGCGTATTCCACGATGCGCTGGTCGAAGTCGTCGCCGCCGAGGCGGGTATCGCCGCCGGTGGCCAGCACCGTAAAGGTGCCGTCTTCGATCTCGATGATGGAGACGTCGAAGGTGCCGCCGCCGAGGTCGTAGACCAGGATCTTCTGGGGCGCTTCATTGTCAAGGCCGTAGGCCACAGCGGCGGCGGTAGGCTCATTGATGATGCGCAGGACGTTCAGGCCCGCGATGCGGCCTGCATCCTGGGTGGCCTTGCGCTGGCTGTCGTCAAAGTAAGCGGGGACGGTGATGACGGCCTCTGTCACCGGCTCGCCCAAGTAGCTCTCGGCGTCGCGGCGTATCTTGGTCAGGATCATGGCGCTGATCTCCTGCGGAGTCAGGTCTTTGCCGTCGATGTGGACGCGGTAGTCGCTGCCCATATGCCGCTTGATGCTGGACACCGTCCGGCCGGAGTTGGTGGCAAGCTGGCGCTTTGCCGCGCCGCCCACCAGACGCTCGCCGTCTTTGGTGAACGCCACCACGCTGGGGGTGGTGCGCTCTCCCTCTGCGTTGGTGATGACGACGGGCTTGCCGCCCTCCACCACTGCCACGCAGCTGTTCGTGGTGCCAAGGTCAATACCGATCACTTTGCTCATTCTGGTCGTCCTCTCTGTTTTTGCGACGCGCATATTTTTCCTTCAATATCATATCGGTTCCGTATGACGATTTTTTAGAGCATTTGTAAAGATTTTGTGTTTCCGCTCATTCTCTCTCGAGCAGCTGGCGGATGACGGCCTCCGTCTCGTCCAGCCAGCTCTGGGCCGTCTCGTCCCCCTCTTCTTTGCGGACGAGGAAGCCCTGCTTCGCCTCAGCCAGCTGAGCCAGCGCCTTTTTGCGGGAGATGTACTGGGTCTCATACTGGGCCACCCGCAGGCAGACCTGCGGCATATAGGCGATGTCGGGGGTGGAGGCGCAGAGCTTTTGGGCCTTGCGGTAGGCCCGCAGAGCCGCACCGGCCCCTTTTCCCTGCACCATGGCATCGTCACCCAGCGCCACCCATGCGGCCACATCGCCGGCGTCGGCAGCTTTTTTCCAGAACTTGCGGGCCTGTGCAGGGCTCTTGCGGCAGCCCCGGCCCTCGTAGAGCATCTCGCCCATCATGGCAAGGCCCTCGGCGCAGCCCTCTTCGGCAGAGAGCTGATAATAATGCATCGCGTCGTCCCAGCGTTCCTCGGCCATGGCATGGTTGCCGGCCCGCAGCTCCGCTTCGCCCGGCTCATCGGTGTCGTGGCTGGCGTGGAGCAGACCGTTCAAAAGCGAGCAGTCCAGCGTGGCAGAGCTGGTCCACGGGTCGATGACCACGCCGTCGATGCTGTCCGAGTCCAGCGCCATCTGCATGGCGGAAGCCAGAAGCCGTTCCGCCATGGGGCGGCTGGCCGTGCCTTTATCGGCCTCCGCCATCTTCACGGAGGTGAACACCGGCAGGTAGCACCGGCCCTTCTGGGTACGCAGGGTCCAGGGCTGCAGGTCTTTCGCTTTCTCCGCCGGGACAGGATGCTCCGCCCACGGGGCGGCCCCGTCCGGCTGGTCGGACGCAGCTTCCAGCGGCACCAGGACCCTGGTGTCCAGCTCGAGGGCATAGTTGATGGCGTTCATCAGCGCCCAGAAGCTCTCCTCGTTCTGGCCCTTATAGAGCGCTGCCACAGCCCGCTCTATCGCCGGACAGCCCGTACCCAGCGGCCCGTATTCCGGCAGCTTTTTGCGGTCTGCCGCGCCCACCGGGCGCAGCCGCAGCCGTGCCGCACCATCTTTTGCCATTGCATCCACCATTCTTTCCGTTGAGATTCCCTTCCAGTATAGCAGGATTTTCCGGTTTTCTCAATCTCCGGAGCCGAAATCTGCATCCAGAGCCGATTTTTCTCTGGCAAAAACATAGCATTCCTGTTGGGAGTGCGCTATAATAAGGAGCGTCTCAACTAAATGGATCAAAGAAAGGGAGTATCGAGCCTTGAACAAAATGCTTCGCTATCTCAGCGACTACAAGCGCGAGAGCGTGCTTGCACCGCTTTTCAAGATGCTGGAAGCTACGTTTGACCTGTTCGTGCCGCTTGTGATGGCCGACATCGTCAACGTGGGTATCGCGGCCCACGATTTCCACTACATCCTCGTGCGGTGCGGCATCCTGCTGCTTCTGGCCATCGTCGGCCTCACGTGCAGCCTGACCGCCCAATACTTCTCGGCCAAAGCCGCCGTGGGTTATTCCACCGGTCTGCGTCATGCGCTGTTTGAGCACATCCAGACGCTGAGCTTTTCCGAGATGGACACCATGGGCACCAGCACCCTCATCACCCGGATGACCAGCGACGTCAATCAGGTGCAGAGCGGATTGAACCTCTTCCTCCGCCTGTTCCTGCGCAGCCCCTTCGTGGTGATTGGTGCCATGATCATGGCCTTTACGGTCAACTTCCGCGCCGCCCTCATCTTCGTGGTGGCGATCCCGCTGCTGAGCGTCGTGGTCTTCGGCGTCATGGTCATCACCCGTCCGCTTTATAAGTCGGTGCAGACCCGCCTCGACCGGGTCCTGGGCCTCACCCGCGAGAACCTGACCGGCGTGCGCGTCGTCCGCGCCTTCGACAAGGAAAAGAGCGAGGTGGACCGCTTCGAGGACGCCAATGAGCTGCTGACCAAAATGCAGCTCCACGTCGGCCACATCTCCGCCCTGATGAACCCGCTGACCTACGTTATCATCAACCTTGCCATCGTGGCGCTGCTGTATGTAGGCAGCATCGAGATCAGCATCGGCGGCATGGCCTCCGGCGACGTCATCGCGCTGGTCAACTATATGAACCAGATCCTGGTCGAGCTGGTCAAGCTGGCCAACCTCATCGTTCAGGTGAGCAAGGCTCTGGCCTGTGCAGGCCGTGTGCAGGCGGTTCTGGACACAAAGCCCGGCATGGAGTTCCCGGCTGAGCTCACCGGCAATGTTCCGGCGGAAACGTCCGGCGACGCCGTCCGTTTCGACCATGTGAGCCTGACCTACAAGGGCGCAGGCGCACCCAGCCTCTCCGACATCAATTTCACCGCCAAGCGCGGCCAGACCATCGGCGTCATCGGCGGCACCGGCAGCGGCAAATCCAGCCTCATCAGCCTCATCCCCCGCTTCTATGACGCCACTGAGGGCAGTGTGGAGATCATGGGCCGACCGGTCCGGCAGTACCCCCGCGCCGACCTGCGCGGCAAGGTGGCTGTGGTCATGCAGAAGGCCCAGCTCTTCGGCGGCACCATCCGCTCCAACCTGCTCTGGGGCAGCCAGAATGCCTCCGACGCCGACCTCTGGGCTGCGCTGGAAACGGCACAGGCCGCTGAGTTCGTGAAAGCCAAGCCCCTCGGCCTCGACGAGCCGGTGGAGCAGGGCGGACGCAACCTCTCCGGCGGTCAGAAACAGCGTCTGACCATCGCCCGCGCCCTCGTAGGCAAGCCGGACATCCTCATCCTCGACGACAGCGCCAGCGCACTGGACTACGCCACCGACGCGGCCCTGCGCAAGGCTCTGGCCGCTCTTCCGGGCGATCTGACCGTCTTCATCGTCAGCCAGCGCGCCGCCAGCCTGCAGCACGCCGACCAGATCATCGTGCTGGACGATGGCCGCATGGTGGGCCTTGGCCGTCACGCCGAGCTGCTGGAAAGCTGCCCGGTCTACAAGGAAATTTACGAGAGCCAGTTCAAGAAAGGGGATGCGCAGAAATGAGTGCAAAAGCAAAAAGCAAGCTGACCCCTGAACAGCAGAAGGCCACCATGACCCGGGTGCTGCAGAAGATCAGACCCTATGGCTTCTTCGTGGTGTGCAGCCTCATCGTGGCCGCTGTGAGCGTGGCGGCCCAGCTGTATATCCCCATCCTCTGCGGCAGCGCCATCGACATGATGCTGGGCAAAGGTGCCGTGGACTTCGCGGGCGTGCTGCGCATCATCTACGAGATCATCGCGGTGGCGGTTGTCGCCGCCTTTGCGCAGTGGCTGCTGAGCGTCTGCAACAACCGCATCACCTTCGCAGTCAGCCGTGACCTGCGCAACGCCGCCATGCGGAAGATCCAGACCCTTCCCCTCTCTTACCTCGACAGCCATCCTTCCGGCGACATCGTGAGCCGGATGGTGGCCGATGTGGATACCTTCGCGGACGGCCTGCTGATGGGCTTCACCCAGCTGTTCTCGGGTGTGCTGACCATCCTCGGCACCCTGCTCTTCATGCTGCAGCAGAATGTCCCCATCACGCTGGTGGTGGTCTGCATCACCCCGCTGAGCCTCGTTGTCGCCAGCTTTCTCGCAAAGCGCAGCTACAAGTATTTCCAGAGCCAGAGCACCGTGCGCGGCGAGCAGACTGCCCTTGTCAACGAGATGATAGAGGGTCAGAAGGTCGTGCAGGCCTTCGGCCACGAGGCCCAGAGCCTCGAGGCTTTTGACGAGGTGAATGGCCGACTGCAGAACGTGAGCCTGAAGGCCATCTTCTTCTCCAGCATGACCAACCCCGCCACCCGCTTCGTCAACAACATCGTCTACGCAGGCGTCGGCCTCGTGGGTGCGATCTATGCCGTAGCCGGAGGCATCACCATCGGCCAGCTGAGCATCTTCCTGAACTACGCCAACCAGTACACTAAGCCCTTCAACGAAATTTCCGGCGTCGTGACCGAGCTGCAGAACGCTCTGGCCTGCGCAGCCCGCGTGTTCGAGCTGCTGGACGCTGAAGACCAGACCCCCGAAGCGGAGAACGCCGCAAAGCTCGTGCCGGACGGCCACGTCCAGATCGAGGACGTCTCCTTCCGCTATCTGCCCGACCGCCCGCTCATCGAGGGCCTGTCTCTGGACGTCAAGCCCGGCCAGCGCATCGCCATCGTCGGCCCCACCGGCTGCGGCAAGACCACCCTCATCAACCTGCTCATGCGGTTCTATGATGTCAACGGCGGCTCCATCAAAGTCTCCGGCGCCGACATCCGGGACGTGACCCGCGCCTCCCTGCGCGGCAGCTACGGCATGGTGTTGCAGGATACCTGGCTCCGGGCCGGCACCGTGCGGGAGAACATCGCCTACGGCAAGCCGGACGCCCCCCTCGACGAGGTGGTGGCAGCGGCCAAGGCAGCCCATGCCGACAGCTTCATCCGCCGCCTGCCCGAGGGCTACGACACCGTCATCGCCGAGGACGGCGGCAACATCAGCCAGGGCCAGAAGCAGCTGCTCTGCATCGCCCGCGTGATGCTCTGTCTGCCCCCGATGCTGATTCTGGACGAGGCCACTTCCTCCATCGACACCCGCACCGAGGTGCGTATCCAGGCAGCCTTTGCCCGGATGATGCAGGGCCGCACCAGCTTCATCGTGGCACACCGCCTTTCCACCATCCGGGAGGCCGACGTCATCCTCGTGATGAAGGACGGCCGCATCGTGGAGCAGGGCGACCACGATACCCTGCTGGCGCAGGGCGGCTTCTACGCCAAGCTCTACAACAGCCAGTTCGAGGGTGTGGAGACTTAACGCTTCAACTTTTTAATGCAGCAGCGGTGGATCGCATATCGCAAAGATGCCGTTTGAATGCTGCACTCATTTCTTGACTTGCGATAAAATTTGCGATAAACGATTTTTGGAAGGAATATAATCGTGTCGAAAGATGAATATTTGATTACAGATCCACCCCTTAAAGCGCTGACTGTTTTTGCGATGCCGATGATCCTTGGCAGCTTTTTTCAACAAGTATACAATATGGCCGATTCCATAATAGTTGGTCAATTTGTTGGCTCCTCGGCACTTGCGGCTGTTGGTGCTTGTGCTGCACTGACCAATGTTTTTATTTGTGTGGCGCTTGGTGCTGGTGTGGGCGCAGGTGTGCTTGTAAGCCGCTGTTTTGGTGCAAAAAATTATGGTAAAATGAAAACCATTGTGTCAACGTCCCTGATCAGCTTTTTGATCTTAAGCGTTGTCCTTGGTGTCTTTGGCTTTTGCTTTTCCCATTTCATGATGAGCGGATTACAGACCCCTGCCGATATATTGGAAGAAGCCGTATTGTATCTGCGTGTCTACTTTGTGGGTTTCCCGTTTCTATTCATGTACAACATTCTTTCCACCATGTTCACTTCCATCGGTGAATCCAAAATTCCGTTGGGACTGCTGATCTTCTCATCTATCCTGAATATTTTTATGGATCTCTGGATGGTGGCCGGTCTTGGTCTGGGGGTGTTTGGCGCAGCCCTTGCGACCTTGATCGCACAAGGAATTTCTGCCGTGTTTTCGTTTTTGATCTTTCTGTCTCGGATGCGGCAATACAAGAGCTCCTTTAGCAGGTTCGACCGGCAGGAGCTGTATTCCATGCTTCGCATTGCGGTACCATCGGTTTTGCAGCAGTCCACAGTGTCTATCGGTATGATGATCGTGCAGGCAGTGGTAAATCCCTTCGGCACACAGGCACTTGCCGGGTATGCGGCAACGATGCGGGTAGAAAATGTTTTTTCGCTGATCTTCGTATCCATCGGCAATGCAGTTTCGCCGTTTGTATCCCAGAATCTTGGCGCAAAGAAAATTGAGCGCATCAAAAAAGGTTATCATGCTGCACTGGTGTTGGATCTATGCTTTGCAGTTCTTGCTTTCGTGGTCATTGAAACACTGCACACACAGATCTCCTCGTTGTTCCTGGGAAAAGACGGAACCGCGTTGGCCTATCAGGTGTCCGGTGATTATATGAGATGGCTTGGTTACTTTTTCATCTTCATGGGCATCAAGATGGCAACTGATGGAGTTCTTCGCGGACTTGGAATCATGCGGCCGTTTCTTATTGCAAATATGGTAAACCTTGCGATCCGCTTGTCTGTTGCTTTGATTTGTGCACCGCGTTTTGGCATTGCTTTTGTTTGGCTTGCAGTCCCGGCAGGTTGGCTTGCAAACTTCCTTATTTCCTATGCGGCGCTCAGAAGATCACCGTTTCTGTTGTAGTTGGTTCATTGCAGTTTCAGCTTACAACAAAAAACGAGATAGGCAACCCCTTTCGGGGAAGTCTATCTCATTTTTTCGTTGGGGCTATTTTGCAACAGCCCCATTTTTGTTTGCTCTGTTTTATTTTTTGCGGGTCGGCTATATTTTCTTTTTACCTGTTTTCGGCTTTCAGCACCGTTGCCTCAGCAGGCGGCGGTGTGAGGGTGGAGTGGGCCAGAATAAAGGCAGCGGCGCGGCTGGATGCGATGCGCTGGGCGGTGCGGCGGCGGTCGTTGGAGGCGAAGGTGTGCTCCCCGTCCCGCTTTGCATCCCAGTGGGCAAGCTCGTCATCCACCTCGGCTTCCGTCGGCCAGAGCTTTTCTTTCTGCGCCACCAGCAGCAGACCCATCCGGCTGCGCAGCTTGCGCTCGGCCTCGGCGTGGAGCCAGGCGCGGAATTCTTCCACCGTCTGGCCCTGCACCTTTAAGTACTGGTCGAAGTTGACGCCGTTGGCCTGCATCCGCAGGTTGAACTGGCGCTGCTCGGCAAAGTAGTTGCCGGCCACCAGCTGCTTGGGCAGCGGGCCGGTGACGTGTGTACCCAGCTGGGCGATGAGGGCCTGTTCGGCCACGGCGCGGGCCTGCTGGCAGCGCTGGGTATAGATGTCCTGCGTCACCTTGGCGCGGAGGGCGCGCTTGCCCTCGGCGTCGGCGGCGCGGTCTTCGTCACCGTGGCGGCGGTTTATTTCAAGCTCGATGGTCAGCTCCCGGATGGGCCGGGGCTGGATGGGCTGGGTAAAGCCGGTGTACTCTCCCAGTTCCAGCGGCGGCAGGCAGAAGAACTGCACCCCCGCCCGGAAGCCCTCGGCCCGGTTGACCGCCAGAAGTTCAAAATCCGGGTCGGTGACGGGCTGCAAATCGTTTTCTTTCATCAGCTGAGCGAACAGGGGCGAGAAACCCTCCAGGATCGCCCGATTGACCGCCGCCGTCAGCAGGTCATCCTCGTCCTGCGGGGCGTCCGGGGCCGCCTTTTCGGCCTGCACCGCCGCTTCCAGCTCTTCTGCTGCGGCGGAAAAGACCACCCGGCAGTCACCGGGTTCTGCCATGCCAAAATGTTCGAGTTTCATTTTCTTCTCCTCCTCTCAGCGGACGATGCCGGCCATCAGCACCAGCAGCACGATGCCCAGCACGACGTACAGCACCTCGGCACCCAGGACGGACTTGTCGCCCTCGACGTACATCTCGGCGGGGTCGTCGGGGTTATAATAAAGGGTGACGACAGCCCCCTGTGCAAGCTCTCTGCCCTTGGCAGACTTGGGGTAATGGAGGCGGTGGGTGCCGCCAGCAGTGGTGAACTCCAACAGGTAGGCTTCGCCGTCCCGGCTCTGGACGGTGCCTGCCACAGCGGCCTCGACCTTTTCGCCCCTGGTCATGAGCTTGCGGCGTCTCGACCAGCTCCGCCATGCCATGTAGAACATGATGCCTGCACCGATGAGAAAGATAATGATGTTGAACATTCGCAGTTTCCCTCTTCCGTAAATAGTCCCGCCGGGCCGCTGCCCCGCAGGGGTAATATTTATTGTATCATACTCTGCCGGATTTTTCGCCCCATTCGGCCTATACGGAATGCAACAATTTTCGCAAAAAAATTTGTCGTACTATTTTTGCAGAAAACGCTTGACTTTCTTTGCACCTGTGGTATAATAAACATCGTTCCGAGCCGAACGGCAGCGAACAAAACAGAATATGCGGATATGGCGGAATTGGCAGACGCGTTAGATTCAGGTTCTAATCGGGGCAACTCGGTGGAGGTTCAAGTCCTCTTATCCGCACTCTTGAACGACAGCTTTCAAAAAGGCTGTCGTTTTTCTTTTACCTGTAGTCCTTTTGGAAACTTTCTACCAGCGGATAAGAGGACTTGAACAGCAACTTTTACAGAGAAAGGACCCCCATGCAGAGAATCGACCTCTTCGGCGCAGCAGCCGCCTTTGAAACCGTACGGATGCCGGACGGCACGGAAGCGGCCATTCCAACAGAACACGCCGCAGTTATCTATGTAAATGAACAGCCGGCCTTCCGGGTGGTATGCACACCCCAGCTTCTGCCGCAGCTGGCGCTGGGGCGGCAGCGTGACCATCCCCGGCGAGGGCAACGCCGAAGCCCACTCGTCCGGCAGCCTTTCTGCCATGATCGGCTGCAACTGTCTCGTTGAACTGCCTGCGGGCAGCGGCCCGGTGACTCCGGGCGAAGAAGTGGAGGTGCTCAGTTTTGTACAGTGAACAGAAAGAGGCTCTGGCCCAGGAGATCGAACTCAAGCGCCCGGCGGTGCTGGCCGTCAGCGGCCTGCACAACAGCGGCAAAACGACGCTGCTGGAAAAGCTTCTGCCTGCCCTGCGCAGCCGGGGGCTGAAAGTGGGCATTATCAAGCACGACGGCCATGATTTCACCCCCGATGTCCCCGGCACCGACAGCTACCGTCTGCGGGAAGCGGGGGCCGATGGCGTGGCGGTCTACTCCGGCCAGCGCTATCTGCTGACCGAGATGTTCCGCCTGACGGAGCAGGACTTGCTGGCGCTCTTCGAGCGCCACGGCTATGATCTGGTGCTGCTGGAAGGCTTCAAGGACAGCGGCTGGCCGAAAATCGAAGTTGTCCGCAAAGAAATTTCGGACACACCGGTGTCTTTCCAGCCGCTGGCGGTGGTGGGAGACATTCCGGGGGCAGATTTTGGATTGGAAGATGCGCAGGCTCTGGCCGACTGGCTCGTTGCCCAGATGCCGGGCCTGTAAGGAGAAAACAGACATGAAACTGATTCGTACCGAAGACGCGGCAGGCCAGGTGCTCTGCCACGACATTACCCAGATCATTCCCGGCGAGTTCAAGGGCGCACGTTTCCGCAAGGGCCATATCATCCAGCCCGAGGACATCCCCGTGCTGCTCTCCATCGGCAAAGAAAACCTCTACGTCTGGGAGAAAAAGCCCGGCATCCTCCACGAGGACGAAGCCGCCGCGCTGCTGTACAAGGCCGCTGCGGGCAAGAACATCCACGGCACCGAGCCGAAAGAGGGCAAGATCGAGCTCATCGCCGACTGCGACGGCCTGCTGAAGATCAACCGCGAAGCCCTGCTGGCCGTGAACCGCACGCCCCAGATGATGATTGCCACCATCCACGGCGACCTGCCCGTGAAAAAGGGCCAGAAACTGGCCGGTACCCGCATCATCCCGCTGGTCATCGAACAGGAGAAGATGGATGCCATGCAGGCTGCCGCAGGCAGTGAGCCTATCCTGAACGTGCTGCCCATGCAGGCCAAGAAGTTTGCCGTCATCACCACCGGCAGCGAGGTGTTCAAGGGCCGCATCGAGGATAAGTTCACCCCCATCCTCGTGGGCAAGCTGGCCGAGTACGGCTGTGAGATGACCTTCCACAAGGTCTGCGACGACGACCCGGCGGGCATCACCGCCGCCATTCTCGAGGCGAAAGCGGCGGACTGTGAGCTGATCTTCACCACCGGCGGCATGAGCGTGGACCCCGACGACCGCACCCCGCTGGCCATCCGAAACACCGGCGCGGACATCGTCACCTACGGCGCACCGGTGCTGCCGGGTGCCATGTTCCTCGTGAGCTATCTGGACGGTGTGCCGGTCTGCGGTCTGCCCGGCTGCGTCATGTACGCCAAGCGCACCATCTTTGACCTGCTGCTGCCCCGTCTGCTGGCCGACGATGCCATCACCGCCGAGGATATTGCCCGTCTGGGCGAGGGCGGCCTCTGCCTTGGCTGCGCCGAGTGTCACTGGCCCAACTGCGGATTTGGGCATTGCTGATGCCCTCTCAGGCGCTTCGCGCCAAGGCCGGGTTGCGGCACCCAGCGTCTGCTTCGCTGCCGCTTGCATCCTGCTGGCCGCTGTCCCAACAGCTCCTCCCTGTTTCCGCCGCTGGCGGCGGTCGTCGCCGTTGCTCCCAAAGGGAGAGCCACTGGCGTGTCGGTAAGGCCCGCGCTGGGCGAGAAAAGCTCTTCCTGTCGGGAACGATAGTGCCCTGCGACAGAGATTTACAGCAGCTTGACAAGGAACGCTTGTCCAGAAGCTGCCGGCCTCTGTAGCAAGGCCCGCCCTTTTGCGCCATATCGGCCTCAGGCGTCCCGCTCAGAGCTGCCCGGCCTGCCAACGGCTCCCCCTTTGGGGGAGCTGGCGAGCGAAGCGAGACTGAGAGGGCAAGCCCGGCTCCCTATACGATTTATTTTTGTTAAGCAGAAAGATACGATCATGACTGACAACAAATTGACCCACTTTGATGCCTCCGGCAACGCCGTGATGGTGGATGTGAGCGAGAAGACCGTCACCTTCCGGGAGGCCACCGCCCACGGCATCATCACCATGAACGCCGAGGCATTCGCCGCCGTGGAGAGCGGCACCGTGAAGAAAGGCGATGTGCTGGGCGTGGCCCGCATTGCCGGCATCATGGCCACCAAGCGCACCAGCGAGCTCATCCCGCTGTGCCATCCGCTGCCGCTGACGAAAGTGAGCGTGGACTTCAGGCTCCTGCCCGAGCGGCAGGCCGTGGAGGCGCTCTGCACCGTCAAGACGGCGGGCGTCACCGGCGTGGAGATGGAGGCCCTGACGGGCGTTTTCACCGCCCTGCTCACCATCTACGATATGTGTAAGGCCGTCGATAAGGGCATGGAGCTGGGCGAGATCCATCTCGTCGAGAAGACCGGCGGCAAGAGCGGCCACTACATCCGGGCGGAGGGCGGCTATGTTTGATTCTGCCCAGCGCAATATCCACTATCTGCGCCTGTCCGTCACCGACCTTTGCAACCTGCGCTGCCGCTACTGTATGCCCGACGGCGTGGAAAAGCTGGAGCGGGAAGCCGTGCTCACCTACGAAGAGTTCCTGCGTCTGGCGGCCCTGTTTGCCCGGTGCGGCGTCGATACCGTCCGCGTCACCGGCGGAGAGCCGCTGGTGCGCAAGGGCGTAGACCAGCTGGTGGCGGGGCTGAAAGCCATCCCCGGCATCCGCAAAGTCACCATGACCACAAACGGCATCCTGCTGGCGCAGCAGCTGCCCGCCCTGCTGGCGGCCGGCCTTGACAGCGTGAACATCAGCCTCGACACCCTGCGCCCCGAGGTGTTCCAAAGCATCACGGCCCGGGACGAGTTCGGCCATGTGATGGAAGGCATTCACGCAGCCCTCGACAGCGGCATCCCTGTCAAACTGAACTGTGTGCCGCAGGTGGGCGTGAACGAGGGTGAGTTGGAAGACCTGGCCGCCCTCGCCGAGAGCCGCCCGTTACAGGTGCGGTTCATCGAGATGATGCCCATCGGCTACGGCGCGGCCATGCCCTGCATCTCGGGGCCGGAGCTGCGGGAACGGTTTGCCCGCCGCTGGCCGGAGTTTTCGCCCCTGCCCGCCGCCCAGAGCGCCGGGTTCGGCGACGGGCCTGCCGTCTACTACACCGTCCCGGGTTGGAAGGGCGATGTGGGCTTCATCGCGGCGGTCCACGGCAAGTTCTGTGCTTCCTGCAACCGGGTGCGGCTGACCAGTCAGGGCTTTCTGCGCCCCTGCCTTGCCAGCGAGACGGGCTGCGACCTGCGCACCCTGCTGCGCGGCGGCGCAGCCGACGAGGAGCTTTTACAGGCCATCCGGGAGACCATCTGGTCGAAACCCCGGGAACATCATTTCGGAGACAATTCCATACCCGCCACCCGCGGGATGTACCGTATCGGAGGATAAATTACTATGGGAAAAATTCTGGCGATCTGCACCAGCCCCAAGCGCGGCACCGTCAAGACCGAGGTGCCAAGTGCTGTCCTGACCCCGGAATGGGGCATCGTGAGCGACGCCCACGGCGGAAACTGGCACCGGCAGGTGAGCCTGCTCAGCGCCGAAAAAATCGAGGCGTTCCGTAAGAAGATCTGGGTGGACTATGGTGCCTTTGGCGAAAACCTCGTCATCGAGGGCTTCGACTTCCGCAGCCTGCCCGTCACCAGCCGCTTCGCCATCGGCGACGTGGTGCTGGAGATGACCCAGATCGGCAAGGAGTGCCACAACGACTGCGTCATCAAGCAGCAGACCGGCGAGTGCATCATGCCCCGGGAGGGCGTATTTGCCCGGGTGCTGAAGGGCGGCGAGATTCATGTCGGCGACGAAGTGACCCTTCTGCCCCCGCCGGAAGATCCGCCGCTGCGCGCTGCGGTCATCACCCTTTCGGACAAGGGCAGCCGGGGCGAGCGGGAGGATAAGAGCGGCCCCCTCATCGTGGAGATGCTCACCGCCGCAGGCTATGTGGTGGAAGAGACGATGCTCCTGCCCGACGAGGCCAAGGCGCTGAAAGCACAGCTCATCCGTCTGGCCGATGGCCGTCAGGTGAACCTTATCCTGACCACCGGCGGCACCGGCTTCTCGCCCCGGGATATTACCCCCGAGGCTACCTATGCCGTGGCCGACCGCAACGCCCCCGGCATCGCCGAGGCCATGCGGTACCATAGCCTTTCCATCACCCCCCGCGGGATGCTGAGCCGCGCCGCCAGTGTATTGCGCGGCAAGACGCTCATCGTCAACCTGCCGGGCAGCCCGAAAGCCGTGAAGGAGAACCTCGAGTACATCCTGCCCAGCCTCGGGCACGGCGTCCGCATCGCCGCCGGTCTGGACGGCGAGTGCGCCCGCAAGTAACATTGCTGTCCCGCTCCGGTTTCGGGACGTGAACATATATGAGGGAATTTTAACCACTATAGAAGGAGAAAATTCATGAAAACCGATCTCATTTCCCGCCGCAGCTTTCTGTCCGTGGTCGGCGCAGTCGGCGCTGCTGCTGCCCTGACCGCCTGCGGCGGCTCTGCTTCCAGCACTGCCTCTTCCGCAGCTGCTTCCGAGGCTGCCGGCGAGAGCGTCGAGCTCATCGTCTTCGCCGCTGCCTCCCTGACCGAGACCCTGAACGCCATCGCCCAAGACTACTCTGCCGAGAACCCGGGCGTCACCTTCCGCTTCAACTTTGATTCCTCCGGCACCCTCAAGACCCAGATCCAGGAGGGCGCTGACTGCGACCTCTTCCTCTCTGCCGGTCAGAAGCAGATGAACCAGCTGGACATCACCGCTTCTGCCGACGTAAACACCGACGGTCTGGACTTCGTGGACCCCTCCACCCGTGTGGACCTGCTGGAAAACAAGGTCGTCCTCTGTGTGCCCGAGGGCAGCGACAAGGGCATCGACAGCTTTGATGCTCTGGCCGAGCACCTGAAGGCTCAGGACATTCTGTTCTGCATGGGCAACAGCGATGTGCCTGTGGGCCAGTACACCCAGAAGATCCTCGCTTACTATGACCTCGACGAAGAGGCTCTGGCTGCTGCCGGTGTCATCACCTACGGCTCCAACGTCAAGGAAGTCACCACCCAGATCAGCGAGGGCAGTGTTGACGCCGGTGTCGTCTACTGCACCGATGCTTACAGCGCCGGTCTGACCCCCGTGGACGAGGCCACCGCCGAGATGTGCGGTCAGGTCATTTACCCCGCCGCTGTGCTGAAGGCTGCTCCCAACGCCGAGGCCGCCAGGGAGTTCCTGGCCTATCTGCAGACTGACCGTGCCGCCACCGTGTTCGAGGGCGTGGGCTTCACCGCAATGTAAGGTCAGCCTGACCGTGAGCAAAAGCCTCTCCCTTTGGGAGAGGTGTCACCGCAGGTGACGGAGAGGGCAAGGACGCTGACGGAGAAGCTCAGGCACGGCGATAGTATCGCTCTGATAAAGAGTCTACCTATCGCTGTGCACCGGAACTGTCTCAACGGGCTTGCCCTCTCAGTCTCGCTTCGCTCGCCAGCTCTCCCAAAGGGAGAGCCTTAAGGCCCCCAACATTCGAGGTATCATTTATGGATTGGTATCCCTTATGGAACAGCCTGCGCATCGCGCTCATCAGCTGCGCAGCAGTGTTCTTCCTCGGCATTTTTGCCGCTTATTATATCGCAAAGCTGCCCCGCACCGTCAAGGGCGTGCTGGACGTGGTGCTCACTCTGCCCATGGTGCTGCCGCCCACGGTGGTGGGCTATTTCCTGCTGCTGCTCTTCGGCGCAAAGCGGCCGCTGGGCATCTTCTTCCTGGAGCATTTCGGCGTCAAGCTGGTCATGAACTGGTACAGCGCCATCTTTGCGTCCATCGTAGTGGCCTTCCCGCTGATGTACCGCACCGCCCGGGGCGCCTTCGAGAGCTTTGACGAGACGCTGGCGTGGTCGGCCCAGACTCTGGGACAGTCCAACGCATGGATATTCTGGCGGGTGCGGATGCCCTGCTGCCGTCAGGGCATTCTGGCCGGTACGGTGCTGGCCTTTGCCCGGGCCTTGGGCGAGTACGGTGCTACCAGCATGATCGCGGGCTACACCCCGGGCAGGACGGCCACCATCGCCACCACGGTGTACCAGCTCTGGCGCACCAACGATGAGGCCGGTGCCATGCGGTGGGTGCTGGTGGACATCGTCATCTCTGCTGTGGTGCTGCTGGCTGTGAACCTCCTGGAGAAAAAGCAGAAAGCAGGTGGCCGCGCATGAGCCTGGAAGTACATATCGAGAAAAAGCTGAACGGCTTCACCCTCCGCTCCGACTTCACCGCCGGGAACACTGCCACGGCCATTCTGGGCGCGTCGGGCTGCGGCAAAAGCATGACACTGCGCTGCATCGCGGGCATCGTGAAGCCCGACAAGGGCCGCATCGTGCTGGACGGGCGGGTGCTGTTCGACAGCGAGCATCACATCGACCTGCCGCCCCAGCAGCGGGGCGTGGGCCTGCTCTTCCAGAACTACGCCCTCTTCCCGAATATGACCGTGGAGCAGAACATCCTCTGCGGCCTGAAAGCCGAAAGGGACAAAGCCGCCCGCAAGGCCCGCTGCGCCGGGATGCTGCGGGCCTTGCGGCTGGAAGAACTGGCCAGCCGCCGCCCGGCAGAGCTTTCCGGCGGACAGCAGCAGCGCACCGCGCTGGCCCGTATCCTTGTGGGCAAGCCGAAGATTTTGATGCTGGATGAGCCGTTCAGCGCGCTGGACAGCTACCTCCGCGAGGAGGTGGAGGGCGAAGTGGGCAGCCTGCTGGCGGGTTTCGACGGCACGGCTCTCCTCGTCACCCACAACCGGGACGAAGCTTACCGCCTGTGCCGGGAGATGATCGTCATGGACGGCGGACAGGTGCTCCGCACCGGCACCACGAAAGAGGTCTTTGCCGACCCCCGCAGCACCGCTGCGGCCCGGCTGACCGGCTGCAAGAACATCCTGCCCTGCACCCGGGTGGACGCCCACAGCGTCCGCCTCGCAGGCTGTGAGCAGGTGCTGCATCTGGCCGCTGAGGTGCCGGAGGGCTGCACCGCCGTGGGCATCCGCGCCCACGACTTCGCCCCCTGCGCCCCGGGCGCAGAGAACGCCCTGCCGGTGGAGCTTCTCTCGGCCAGCGAGAACCCCTTCGACTGGAACCTCATCTTCCAGCTGCCGGACGGCACCACCCGTCTGTGGTGGAAGGTGAGCAAGACGACCCTCTCCGTGGCCGAACCCGACGCCCCGGCCTGCCTCTCCGCCCCGCCGGAGTGCATCATGGCGCTGGTGGATCATAAGTAAACGTCAAAAGAGCCGGTGCAGATGCACCGGCTCTTGCTCTATTTTTATGACTCACCGAAGAATTTCTTGGCAATATCGGCGCTCTGCTTGGCGTCCTTGGCGTACCAGTCCGCGCCGATCTTCTCGGCGTACTCGGGCGTCAGGACAGCGCCGCCCACCATCACCCTGCAGTCGAGCTTTGCCGCATGGAGGGCCGCGATGGTCTCCTCCATGCTCTTGAGGGTGGTGGTCATCAGGGCCGAGAGCCCCACGAGGTGGACATCCTTCTCCCGGACAGTGTCCACCACCGTCTCCACCGGCACATCGCGGCCAAGGTCGATGACCTCGAAGCCGTAGTTCTCGAGGATGACGCGGACGATGTTCTTGCCGATGTCGTGGACATCGCCCTTGACGGTGGCGAGGACGATGCGGCCCTTGCTGGCCCCGGCCCCGCCCCGCTTGGCGATGGCGGTCTTGATCTCTTCAAAGGCGGCCTGTGCGGCGCTGGCGGCCTGTAGCAGCTGGGGCAGGAAGAGCTTGCCCTTCTCGTACTTTTCACCCACGACGTCCAGCGCCGGGATGAGGGCCTCGTCCACCAGCGTCAGGGGCTCGTTTTCGTCCAGCAGGGTGTGGGTGCGGGCGGCGGCTTCCCCCTTGAGGCCCTTTTCCACCGCCTGCATCAGCGCGGCAAAAGGGCCGTTGTGAGCTGCATCCGCCTCCGCCGGGGTATTTGACGTCTGAGACGCCTGGGCCGTCCGGGCCTGCTTCAACGCGGCGCTGGCAGGGACTTTATCGGCATAGCGGGCGATGTAGGCCATGCTCTGCTTGTCGCGGTTGGTGAGGACGTTGTAGGAGTAGACCGCCGCCATCATCTCTTCGCTGGAAGGATTCATGATGGCGAGGTCGAGGCCCGCGTACATGGCCATGGTGAGGAAGGTGGTATTCAGATAGGGGCGGCAGGGCAGGCCGAAGCTGATGTTGGACACGCCGAGGATGGTGCGGACGCCCAGCTCCTTCTTGCAGCGGGCCAGCGCCTCCACGGTGGCCAGAACGTCCTGCTGCTGGGCGCTGGCGGTGAGGGTCAGGCAGTCGATATAAATATCTTCCCGGGGGATGCCGTGGGCCAGCGCCGCGTCCACCACCCGCTTTGCGATCTCAAACCGGGCGTCGGCGCTGGGCTGGATGCCCCGCTCGTCGATGGCAAGGCCGACGACGGCCGCGCCGTACTTTTTGCAGAGGGGCAGGACTCGCTCCAGCACTTCGGTCTCGCCGTTCACCGAGTTGACGATGGGCTTGCCGTTGTAGACCCGCAGGCCCCGCTCGAGGGCGTCTGCGTGGGAGGAATCCAGCTGCAAGGGCAGGCTGACGACGCTCTGCAGCGCCTTCACCACCTGCTCCATGACGGCGGGCTCGTCCACGCCGGGCGCGCCCACGTTGACGTCCAGCACCTGCGCTCCGGCCTCGGACTGGCTGACGGCCTGCTCGAGGATGTAGTTCATGTCGCCCTCGCGCAGGGCCTGCTGGAACCGCTTTTTGCCGGTGGGGTTGATGCGCTCGCCCACCACGGTGATGCCGTCCACGGTGACGAAGTCCATCGGCGAGCAGAGCACCGAGGGCATGGCGTGGGCGGGGCGGCCCGGCTTGCAGTCGGCGAAGACGCCGTTCAGCAGCTTGATGAAATCGGGGGTGGTGCCGCAGCAGCCGCCCGCCGCAAAGAGCTTCAAATCGCGGTAGGGCTTCATCTCCATGGCAAAGAGCTGGGGCGTGATGTCGTAGCCGCTGCCGTCGGCCCGGGGCAGGCCCGCATTCGGCTTGACAAAGACCGGGAAATCGCCGGGCAGAGCCTCGGCCAGCCGCTTTGCCATGGGGAAAATTTCTTTCGGGCCGAGGGAGCAGTTGATGCCCACAGCGTTGGCCCCGAGGCCCCGGGCCGTGACGGCGAAGCTCTCGACGGTGCAGCCGGTGAAGGTGCGCCCGCCTGCCTCAAAGCTCATGCTGGCGAGGATGGGCAGGCCGCAGTTCTCTTTCGCGGCCAGCAGGGCGGCTTTCAGCTCGTAGAGGTCGGTGAAGGTCTCAAAGAAGACGAGATCGGCCCCGGCGGCGACACCCGCCCGGACGATGCGGCCATACTCGGCCACGGCGTCTTCAAAAGCCAGCGTGCCGTTGGGCTCCAGCAGTTCGCCCAGCGGGCCGACGTCCAGCGCGGCCAGTGCGCCGTAGGGGGCGCAGGCCCGCTTGCAGTTGGCGATGCCCGCCGCGATAATTTCTTCCAGCGTGTATTCGCTGCCCGCCAGCTTATGGGCCGACGCGCCGAAGGTGTTGGCATTGATGATGCGGCTGCCTGCGGCGGCGTACCGGCTGTGGATGCTCTCGATGAGCTGCGGGTCGGTGATGTTCAGTTCCTCAGGCCGTGCGCCGAGCTTCAGGCCCGCCGCCTGCAGCATGGTCCCCATGCCGCCGTCGAGGAGGATGGTATTCGGCTGGGTAAACAGTTCATTCGCTTGCACAGGTCTTGCCCCTCTTTCTATATTCGCACCGCGTGTTCAGCACGCAGTGTCCGCACCCGGCAAGGCGTCCTTTCACCGGATGGTCGCTCAGGCCCAGCAGAGCGGTCACGCTCTTGCGGGGCGTCATCAGGTCATTTTCGGTCACGCAGAGCCCGGCCCGGCGGGCGGTGTCCAGTGCCGCCGCCACCAGCGGCTGCACCCCGATGGGCCAGTCGCCGTAGCCCGGCGAGAAACGGCCCGTGAGGTACTTGTCCTGCTCTGCGGCCCACTGCCGCAGCTCGGCCTCGGCGGCGTCCGCAGCCTGTTCGGCCAGCACAGAGCCGATGGCGTCCGACGCCACACCGGCGGCGATGTCTCCCACACCGGCCCGGCGTATCTGTCCGTCCACGCCGGGGCCGACTGTCACAGCCAGAAGCAGGGCCTCGCTGCACCCTTCCAGATGCCGGAAGATGTCCTCCCCCTTCAAAATACCGGCCTGCGTGAGGCTCTCCACGTCGGCCTCGAGCCAGACGGCCCGGGGCGTGGCGGCGGCGAGAAGGGGCGCAGCACACTTTTCCAGAAGGGTGAGGGTAGCGCTGTCAGCCTCGCCCCGCGCGCCGAAATACCGCGCGGCCTGCCGGATGTCGATGGACTCCGGCTTTGCTAAATTCAGGGGTCTGCTGGGGCCGATGGGCATTTTCAGCCGCCTCCTTCTTTTGAATAAAGTATGATAAGTATACCGCACCGGTAGGCTAAAATCAACACAAAAGCCCCTCCCTCAGCATTTTTGCCGGGGGAGGGGCTTGTAAACTTTATATCAGCGGATGTCCCTGACCGACACCGCCTGTTACTTCAAAAACTTGTGGACAGCGCGGGCGACGATGCCGCCCAGGATGCCGGAGACAAGGAACTCGGCCACGCCCTGCACGCCGACCAGCAGGACGACGAACATCAGGGGGTTGGCTGCGCCCTTGACGGACACGAGGTTCTGGACGTAATCGCAGCCGTAGAAGGCCAGCACGATGTAGCCCATGAAGAACAGGGTGTTGAGGGCCGGGGCGCACATGGCGCTGACAAGGTAGCTCCAGGTGCCGGGCTTATCGAAATTCTTGACAGCGTTGAAGATAAGGCCGGTACACAGGCCCATCAGCACACGCATACCCACACAGAGGATGAAGGTGTTGACGGGGCTGACCTGGAACAGTGCACCGGTCATGGCGGAAGCGCCGGTGACGGCGTCATAGAAGCTCACGGCGCCGAACACGCCGCCGAGGATAGCGCCTGCGGCGGGACCCATGGTGATGGCACCCACGGCGATCGGCAGGGTCAAAAAGCTCATGTAAAGCGGGCCTACAGGGACACTGCCCAGGCCGACGGCCTTCATGACCAGCTCAATGGCGACCAGCAGTGCCAGCCGGGTGAGGGTGCGAATGTCATTCTTTTTCATAATTCAGTTTTCCTCCTTGCTGCCGTTCCGCCCTAAATTGTCGGATACGGCGCAAACCTGCCCGTGAAATACACGGGGTCTTTTGTAGAATACAGTCTGAAATATACGGGATGTTTTGTCAGGGAACTCCCGGGGATAGCATTATAAATCAGTAGTGAAGCGGATGCCCGCATCGCGGCGGGCCGTTTCCAGCACACGGCTGACGGCCACCGAGGTGTCCAGCATCCGGCTGCAAAGCTCCATATCCTCGCTCTCGATGGCGCGGGCAAAGGCGTGGAACTCTGCCGCCTGCCGGGGACGGCCTGCGCTGAGGTTGAAGTGCTCTTCCTTGCCCTTATAGGGGTGGAAGGTGACGCCGCCGCAGAAGTTGGCGGTGGATTTCTGGAGCAGATACCCCTTGGTACCCTGAATGATGTACCGGGCCGGGGAACTGCTGTCCTTGGCATTGATGCTCACGGCCTTGAAGCTGCGATACTCCATCGTCAGCACGCCGCTGGTGTCGATGCCCCGGGTGATGTTGGCCGCATAGTGGACCTTGTTGGGCGAGCCGAAGAGGCCCACCACATAGCTGACATTGTAGACGCCCAGGTCCATCAGCGCACCGCCGGCGCAGGCCGGGTCAAAGGACGGCCAGACCTTGCCGGCGCAGAAATCATGATACCGGCTGGAATACTGGCTGAAATTACACTGCACCATCGTGACGGCCCCCACCTTGGGCAGCACCTCACGGATCTTGGCGTAGTTGTCCTGATACTGCGTGGTGACAGCCTCAAAGAGAAAGAGCTTTTTGCTCCGGGCCAGCTCGGCCAGCTCTTCGGCCAGCGCCGCCGTGGGGGCCATCGGCTTTTCGACGATGACGTGGCGGCCCGCTTCCAGAGCGGCACGGGTATATTTTACGTGCAGGATATTCGGTACGGCGATATACACAACGTCCACCCAGCTCAGCAGTTCGTCGTAGCTGGTGGTGTGGCGCGGCACACCATACTGGTCGCAGAGGGCCTGTGCTGCACCGGCGCTCCGCTCCGTGCTGCAAAGAGCCTCGACCTTGAAGGGGCTTTCCGGCCCAGTGAGCCAGGGCAGGAACTCCCGGACGATCATGCCTGCGCCGAGAATGCCTAATTTCATCATAAGGTCTCTCCTTTCAGGGCTCAGCCCGCTTTGGCCTCATCGTCCCGGCGGGGACGGCGGTTATTGTGGCTGCGGCGGCGGGGGCTGCTGCCGTTGTTGTAAGGGCGTCTGCCTGCCGGGCGGGGACGGCGGCGCTCACCGTCGCTGCGCGGCTCGTGGTGACGCTCATGCTGCGGCGCATTGAGCTGGTAAAGGAGAGCCAGCCCCTTCAGCAGCAGCTCGGGGTCATAGGTGAGCGGGTGACGGCAGAGCGGGATGACATACTTTGCCAGACCGCCCGTGACCACCAGCGTGGCCGGACGGCCCAGTTCTTCCTCGATGCGCTGCGTGATGCCGTCCAGCAGGACAGCCGTCCCCAGCACAGAGCCGGAGAGCATACACTTCTCGGTATCGACGCCGATCGCGCTTTTGGGCGAAGAAAGATGTACCTGCGGCAGCTGGGCGCACCGCTCCCCCAGCGCCCGCAGACCGGTGGAAAGTCCGGGGCAGATGACGCCGCCCCGGAAGACCTTGTTCTCATCTATCACGTTGAACGTGGTGGCGGTGCCGAGGTCTACCGTGACCACCGGCAGGGGGAAGTTCGCCGCCGCGTAGGCCGCATCCACAAGGCGATCTTTGCCGACGGCGTGGGGGTCAGGCACCCCCATCGTGAGGCCGGTGCGGATGTCGGGCGAAACGATGACCGGCTTTTTGCCGGTGTAGTGGCGGGCGCACTCGGCCAGCGCCCCCGTGATCTGGGGGACGACGCTGGTGAGGACAGCGCCCTCGAAGCGGATGGGCTTTTCCGGGTGTCTCCGATGAGAGAACACCTTTTCCATCTCGGCACGGTACTCCGCCGCTGTGCGGGTGCGCACCGTGTCCATGTGGGCCACAAAGCATACACGTCCGTCCCGGATGCCCCCGAGGGCGACGGTGGTGTTGCCTATGTCAATGGCTAAAATCATAATTCAGTTCCTCGCAGGGTCGAACCTCTCCGCAAAAGGCTCCCCCTCTGGGGGAGCTGGCGCGAAGCGCCTGAGAGGGCAAGGCCAGTACGACAGGACTCTTACCCAGCGATAAGCAGCCTCTTTGTCAGAGCGATGCTGTCGCCGTGTCTGCGGTTTCCTGTCAGCGTCCTTGCCCTCTCCGTCACCTTCGGTGACACCTCTCCCAAAGGGAGAGGCTTGTGTGCGCCAGCGCTGACGGAGAGCTTTTTTGTATAAGTCAAGTTGTATTTTACCGCATTTTGGGCCAAGATACAACCCCCATCAAAGATTTTGTTGTGCTCTGGGCCGTTTTGCATTATACTGTAGTTATATTATCCCTATTTATAGGAGGTATTTTGGATGGATCTGAAGGGAAAATGCGTCCTTCTGGGCGTCAGCGGCGGCATTGCCGCCTATAAAATGGCCAACGTGGCCAGCGCACTGCGCAAGCTGGGGGCCGACGTGGAGGTCATCATGACCAAAAACGCCACCCAGTTCATCACCCCTATCACGTTCGAGACCCTGACGGGCCACAAGTGCATGGTAGACACCTTCGACCGGGATTTCAAGTTCGAAGTCACCCATATCTCGCTGGCAAAGAAGGCCGACGTCATCCTCGTGGCCCCGGCCACCGCCAATGTCATTGCCAAGATGGCCCACGGCATCGCCGACGATATGCTCACCACCGTCGTTCTCGCGGCCAAGTGTCCCAAGCTCGTCTCCCCTGCCATGAACACCGGGATGCTGGAGAACCCCATCACCCAGGACAACATCGCCACACTGGAAAAGTACGGCTTCACGGTCATCCCCTCCGAGAGCGGCGTACTGGCCTGCAAGGACGTGGGCAGCGGACGCCTGCCGAAAGAGGATGTCCTGCTGGACTATATCTTCCGCGCCATCGCAAAGCCGAAGGACCTCGCCGGTCTGCGCATTGCCGTCACGGCCGGCCCCACTCAGGAGCCGCTGGACCCTGTGCGCTACCTGACCAACCACTCCACCGGCAAGATGGGCTATGCTGTGGCCCGTGCCGCCGCGATGCGGGGTGCCGAAGTCACCCTCATCCACGGCCCGACGGCCCTGCAGCCGGTGCGGTTCACCAAGGATGTCCCCATCACGACAGCCCAGCAGATGTACGAGGCCGTGACCAGCCGCTTCGACGAGATGGACGTTCTGGTCATGGCCGCTGCCGTAGCCGATTACCGCCCCGCCGCCGTGGCCGACGACAAGATCAAGAAGAAGGACGGCGACCTCTCCATCGCCGTGGAGCGGACGCCCGACATCCTCGGCACCATCGGCCCCAAAAAGAAGGGCCAGTTCCTCTGCGGCTTCTCGATGGAGACGCGGGACATGCTGGCCAACTCCTCGGCCAAGCTCGAGAAAAAGAACCTCGACATGGTGGTGGCCAACAATCTGAAGGTCGCCGGTGCCGGTTTTGGCGTGGATACCAATGTTGTCACCTTCATCACGCCGGACGGCGCCCGTGAGCTGCCCCTGATGAGCAAGGATGATGTGGCGGATGCCATTCTGGATGAGATTTTAGCACGAAAGAGTAAGTGATCGTGCTGAAAGAAGTTCTGTTCTTCTGTCGAAAACTATGATATAATCGAATCGCCGTCCTTACCACTCCATTCCGTTTGGAAGGGAGGTGATTCCGGATGAATGGCGTTTTCTCATTTATGCTGTCTGTCGCAGCAGGTGTGGTTGCAAACTACATCTACAAGTGGCTTGGCAGATGGTTCAACAAGGACTGTAAGCACTAAATAATAAGACCCCTTCCCGGAGCTAGCACCTCCGAGAAGGGGTCTTATTATTTGCGATTCCAGATGAACAGCATTTGGTTTTCTCATCTGTAAGTATACGCAGTTTTCTAAAAAAGTCAAGCGCCTCGCAGAAAATTTACAATGCTGTAAATATTACTGTACCACGCAAAAAGTGCTCTGCCGACCGGCAGAGCACTTTTCCGTTATACAGAGATTTACTTGGTGCCGTAGATACGGTCGCCTGCGTCACCCAGACCGGGGACGATGTAGCCGTTCTCGTTCAGGTGGTCGTCCTGTGCGCCGAGGTAGATGTCCACATCGGGATGTGCCTCGTGCAGGGCCTTGATGCCTTCCGGAGCAGCGATGAGGCCGATGAACTTGATGCGCTTTGCGCCGTGCTTCTTGATCTGGGTAATGGCGTCGATGGCGCTGCCGCCGGTAGCCAGCATCGGGTCAAGCACCAGAACGTCGCGCTCGGCGATGTCCTGCGGCAGCTTGCAGAAGTACTCCACGGGCTGCAGGGTGGTCTCGTCGCGGTACAGGCCGATGAAGCCGACCTTAGCGGCGGGCAGCAGAGTCAGCATACCATCCAGCATACCCATGCCGGCGCGGAGGATCGGCACCAGAGCCAGCTTGCGGCCTGCCAGCACCTTGGTCTTTGCCATGGTGATGGGAGTCTCGATCTCCACCTCTTCCAGAGGCAGGTCACGGGTAGCCTCATAGCACAGCAGAGTGGCGATCTCGCCCACGAGGTCACGGAACTCCTTGGTGCCGGTCTGCTTGTTGCGCAGAATGCTCAGTTTGTGCTGCAGCAGCGGATGCTCAACGATCATAGGGGTCATAATACACGCTCCTTATATTGTGAATAGATATTGGAATCCTAAGGTTTACCGATTCTCGATTGCCATCAGCTTTGCGATGCGCTTCTCGTGGCGGCCGCCCTCGAACTCGGTGTTGAGGAAGATGTCCACCAGCTGGCAGGCGAGGCCGGGGCCGACGACGCGGCCGCCCATGCACAGGGCGTTGGCGTCGTTGTGGCGGCGGGTATACTCGCAGCTGAAGCTGTCAGAGCAGCAGCAGGCACGGATGCCCTTGACCTTGTTTGCGGCCATGCTGATGCCCACACCGGTGCCGCAGAACAGCAGCGCCTTGCTGCACTGACCGCTCACCACGGCGTCGCAGGCAGGCAGAGCCATGTCAGGGTAGTCCACGCTGGCGGTGCTGTGGGTGCCGAAGTCGATGTACTCCAACCCCAGCTCGTCCAGATGGGCCTTGACGGCCTCTTTCAGTTCAAATCCGCCGTGGTCGGCGGCAAGTGCGATGGGTTTCGTCATTGGTGTTGATCCTTTCCCTTTGCAGTATCTTCCGGTATTTCGGTACGGGCAGCTTCTGCGGCCAGACGCTCGGCCCGCTCCCGCTCGGCCTGGCTCAGCCGGTGATAATCCGGCAGCAGAGCCTCGGGCAGGACGGCTTCGCCCCGCTGAGCCATCTGCTCTGCCACATAGGCCACCGCAGCGGCACGGCCATTGCGGAGAGCTGGCGGTACACAGAGCACGCCCGGGACATTGCCATATTTATTATAGCACAGAGCCGCGCCATCACCAACAAAAAACAGAGGCTTTTTGCAATTTTCTACAAACTCGGCCAGGTCAGCCACGGCACGGGCATCGTCGTCCATCAGACGCTCGTGGGTCTCAAGGTCGAAAGCCGCGCTGTACACCTGCGCACGGCGGGCATCCAGCGCACAGAGCACGGTGCCGCAGCCGGTGTGGGCCGCCGCCAGCGCTTCCAGCGTGGACACCGGGGCGCAGAGCGTCTCCCGGGGGAAGGCCAGACCCTTCACCGCCGCCAGCCCGATGCGCAGGCCGGTAAAGCTGCCTGGGCCGGCATTGACGCCGTAGAGGTCGATGTCCTTGCAGCCCATGCCGCAGAACTTGAGACAGTTGTCGATGAGGGGCATCAGGGTCTCGCTGTGGGTCATGCCCGCGTCGAGATAGCACTCGTAGAGCAGACGGTCGTCCTGCAGCAGGGCCACGCCCACGGTCTTGCCCGCCGTATCCACGGCTAAGATGTTCATACTTCCACCCCCTCGATGGTGATGCGGCGGGTGGTGTCGTCCACCCGCTCGATGTTGATGTGGATGGGGTCTTCCAGCGCCAGCAGGTCGGCGAAGTTCTCGCTCCACTCTGCCGCCACCACAGCGCCCTCATCCAGATAGTCGTAGAACCCTGCCGCGCACAAATCGTTCTCCGTGGAGATACGGTATAAATCAAAGTGCGCGAAAGGCCGCGGCCCGCGGTAATAGTTCACGATGGCGAAGGTCGGGCTGCTGACCGGGTCGGTGCAGCCGAGACCTCTGGCAATACCCTCGCAGAAGGCCGTCTTGCCCGCGCCAAGCCCGCCGGTAAAGGCGATGAGCGCCCCGGGCGCAAGATGCTGCGCTACCTGCGCCCCCAGTGCCACCGTCTCCTCGCGGGAGTGGGTGATAAATTCAGACATGGGTATCCTACCTCATATACGTTTCTATAAAAAAAGGGACGGCAGAGTCCTGCCGTCCTGTTCTGCCGTCCCTTAGTATAAACTATTTCTGTCAAAAGTGCAACGCTCAGGCCGCGCTTTCGAGCACATCGGCCAGCATATCTTCCGCGGCCTCCGCGCGTTCCTCGAGCGAGAAGTTTTCCGGCACATTCAGCCGGGCGTTCTCGTCACCGTAGAGCACCAGACACGCTGCTGCGGCGTGGGGGCGGCGTCCGCCCTGCTCCGTATACCAGATGATGTCGTTCTCGCCGTAGGTATCCTTCGCATGGGCCAGCGCCCTGCCGATGGTCTGTCCCATCGCAAGATGGTTGACGGTATCCCAGAGCATGCTGCGGGAGTAGACCGTGTAGACGTTGTTCACATAGCCCAGCACAGTCCGTGCGCCGCCCGCCAGCAGCGCTTCGGCCATCGACTCATCCACGCTGTTCGTGACGCCCAGGAACTCACAGGTCTCGGAGTAGATGATGGTATTGCTGAGCTGGCCCGAGCGGTACGCATTGCGGAAGAAATCCGCTGTGACGCAGTAAAGGCCGTTGAGCTTGATGATGCGGTGAGCCAGCAGGTCAAAGCCGTAGATGATGTCTTTGTACAGCGTGGACGCTTCTGTCAACAGGATGATGGGCTCGGTCCGGGTGTGCTTCCGGAACGTACCGTAGCTGTAAGTATAGTAGGCACCGTGGGCGCTCAGGATGCACAGATCGTATTTGTTCATCCGGCGCAGGTCCGACAGGGTCACCCGGGTGTTCATCGTCGTGCGCAGGCCCATGCCTTCCCAGAAGCCCTGCATATAGGAATAATACGGAAAGCGGGAGCTGTTCACCGTATTATCGAAGGCATAATAAATAGCGGCACGGCCGATCGTCTCAGGCAGAGCGTTCTCCCGGTACTGCCGGGCCTCCGCAGCCTGCCGGACATCGTCGGTCAGGGGCATCTCGGCGGTGCGGGAAGTGCGTTGAGCAATGTCCCTCGGGGCGCGCAGGCCGTTGTCTCCGGCGTCAAAGGTCATCTCGTCCAGCTCGTCGGGCAGAGTGAGCAGGATGCCGCCCAGCACGCCGCAGCGGTAGGTAAAGCTGACGATCCCGTTCTCCTCGTCGGTGCGGATGGAGTCCCGGCGCACCAGCCCCTTCCGGGCCAGCTCATCCAGCTCCGCAAGGGCCGAGGTGAGCCGTTCTTCCCGGGACATCTGCCCGTATTCGTCGCTGCCGGTCAGGGCCGTCACAGCGGCGTCTGCCTGCTGCATCTCGGCGGCATCGTCGGTGGTGAGGGCGGACTTTGCCGTATCCTGCACCTCGCCCGCTCCGTCTGCCGCCCATGCGGCGGGAGCCAGCACAGCCGTCAGCACCAGTGCCAGTGCGCAGACCGCGCACAAAATTCGATGGCGTTGTTCCTTCATGTAAAAACTGTTCCTCCAAGAACGCCGGGGACCGGCCATTTACCGCCCCGGTACGTTTCATTTTAGAGGGCATATCGGCCTTTGTCAAGCGTTCTGCGCCGATTTTGCAAAGCTGTCACAACCGGCCATCTTGCGCGCCTCTCTCCCCTGCTGTATAATAAGGTATATTGGGGGATCATGCCCGGCTGTGAGGCAGGGTTTCGAGGGAGCTGTTTTCGTAAGCGGAGTGCAATGCTCAGAAAACGGCTTCCCAAGGATACAGAAAGGTGGTGCTTTTTTGGAAAGCATTCAGCGATATTGGAAACGGACAGACAAGATGTACCTGCTGCTCTGCCTGTTCAGCAGCGCGATGGCGGTGCTGGCGCTGTCGTCGTGGGCGGCGAAACAGGGCAGCGGCTTTGCCGTGGATGAGCTCACCGGCCAGATCACCGGCATCGGCGACTACCGCCGGGCCGTGGTGCAGGCGGGTGCAGCGGCCATCGGCATCCTGGTGGCCATCCTTCTGTCCAACATCGACTACCGCAGCCTCGTCAACGTCTGGCCCGTCCATGTGGTGCTCACATGGGGCCTCGTGCTGCCCACGCTGGTCATCCGCAACGTGACCCTCGGCCCGCTGACCATCGGCTACAACGCGGGCGACACCGACAACTATTCCTGGTACAAACTGGGCGGCTTCACCTTCCAGCCTACCGAGCTGGCAAAGATAAGCTTCATCCTCACCTTCGCCATGCATCTGAACAATGTCCGCAGCCGCCTCAACGAGCCGAAAGAGCTGGGCAAGCTGCTGCTCCATCTCTTCGTGCCGATCGGCATCATCCACATCCAGGGTGACGACGGCACGGCCATCATCTACGGCATCATCGGCTGCTGTATGCTCTTTGCCGCCGGGCTGAGCTGGAAGTATATCATCGGGGCCTTCGCTGCCCTCGCAGCGGCGGCAGCAGTGGTCTTCGCCTTCTTCAGCGACAAGATCGGCAAGGGCTACCAGTGGTACCGCATCCTTGCGGTCATCGACCCCAACAACGAGACGGGCTGGGCGCCCAGCGAGACGATCTGGAAAAACATTGTCTACCAGCAGCAGCGGGGCGAGATCGCCATCGGCTCGGGCGGCATCTTCGGCAACGGCTTCTTCGGCGGCCGCTACTACAGCGTCCCCAACGCCCACAATGACTTCATCTTCAGCTGGATCGGCAACGCGGCAGGCTTCGTGGGCTGCTGCGTGGTGCTGGGCGTGCTGCTGGCCATCATTATCAAGACCTTCGCCACCGGAGCGTGCAGCGAGGATATGCTGGGCTCCTTCATCTGCGCCGGCATCGGCGGCGCGTTCATGGCCCAGATATTCGTCAATGTCGGCATGAACCTCCGCCTCCTGCCGGTCATCGGCGTCACCCTGCCCTTCTACTCGGCGGGCGGCAGCTCGGTGCTCATGCTGTATATCTGCGTGGGGCTGGTGCTGTCGGTGTATATGCACAATACGAAAAAACTGTTTGGTTAAGTCTCTCTCAGAACAGGCGCTGTCCTTCAGCGCCTGTTTTTATTTTCCGGCCAAATCTCCAAAAGTCTTGTAACACGACAGAAGTCGTGATAGAATATTCAAGTATTTTATCTATATTCTTTTGACTTTTTCAGGAGGTCCCATGAAGCATCAATCTCTCTCCAAAGTCCTCAAGCGCCTCGCCTGCGTGCTGGCGGCGCTGGTCATCGCGCTGGCTGTCGCCGTGTTCGCCCTCTGGCACAACGAACTGGCCACCCTCTCGTCCCTCAAAAAGCTCTCTGACCGCGACGAAGCCCACCGCGACGGTGCTGTCTACCAGCTCAACGTCTCGGGCGGCTACTACTTCGACGATTTCCTGGCCCAGGGCGGCGCATCCACTGACTCTGAGCTCATCTCTTTCATCACCCAGAGCATCACCAAGGGCATCATCCCCATGAACATCAAGACCAGCACCATCGCCTGCTCGGCCTTTACCGCAGACACCCAGAGCGGCGACCGGGTCTTTGGCCGCAACTATGACTTCTCGGCCACCAACACCGCCATCGTCTACACGAACCCCGGTAAGGGTCGTCACGCCTCCTACTCCACCATCGACCTGAGCTTCCTCGGCCTCGACAAGGACAAGGACGTAGAGAGCCTCGGCCAGAAGATCCTGACCCTCGCGGCCCCCTATGTGCCGCTGGACGGCGTCAACGACGCCGGTGTGGCCTGCGGCATCTTCATGTCCTATCAGGGCGAGGGCAAAGGCACCCCCACCGACACCCAGACCGACAAGCCCGACCTCACCTCCACCACCCTGCTCCGGCTCATCCTCGACTACGCCGACTCGGTGGAGGACGCCGTGGCGCTGGCTGAGCAGTACGACCTTCACGACTCGGCAAGCAGCTGCTTCCACTACATGGTGGCCGACTCCACCGGCCGCAGCGCCATCCTCGAGTGGGTGGGAGCTGATGCCGACCACGACGCCGACGGCTCTCAGCGTCAGCTGAATGTCCTCTGGAACGACACCGACGCCCTCTCCGATTCCTCCGACTGGCAGGTGGTGACCAACTTCATCAAGACCCCCGGCTACTACGACGGCACTACCGTCGAGATGAAGGGCCTCGACCGCTACGAGCACCTTGCTGCTGCCCTGCGCCAGACCAACGGCGTCGTGGCTGACAAGAACGCCGCCATGGACTTGCTGGCTTCGGTGGGCCGCCGCACCTGGAACAACGACGACTCCAACAGCAACACCATCCACAGCGTGGTCTACGATCTGACTGATAAGTCTGTTCTCTGGGTAGGCAATGAGCACTACGGCGAGGATGGGTATACATTTGAGTTTCAGCTTGCTTCGTAAATCTATATAAAAGGGCTGGCGGAGTGAGCCCTCTGTTTCATCCTGTGCCCCCTCCCGGTGTTCTCCGGGAGGGGGCTTTTTGTTGTGCTTTTCCCGACCTCCGGCGTATAACCCCGTCAAATCCCCCAGTTTTATCCAGCCAATTTTGGCAAAACGATGATTTTGTAAAAAGCCCTTGAAATAATAGTGGGGGGGGGTATAATGACTTGAACCTCCGCATACGGACGGGGGAAATATTTTGTTCAACACCGGATTAGGAGGTCTTTTGTATGAAATCCGCCAAAAAAATTCTCGCCCTCATCCTTGCAGGCGTCATGGCTCTGGCTCTGCTCACCGGATGTGGCAAGGCAACGTCTCCGGATCGTGCAGTCGCCGAAAGTGTGGTCGATTGGCTAAAGTATGCCTGCTCTCAGGAGGGAAACAAAAATGAGATCTCGGTAAGCTATCAGATTCCCGAGCTCCGCCGTGATATTGTCCCCCTGTTTGACACGAACTGGATGAGTACGACTGACGATGATGAGCTTGATGGAGGTGCAGTGATCAGCGGCACCACTACCGTCACGCAGGCTCTGCAGCAGCGCCTGAGCAACTACAACAAGGACACTTCCTGCACCGTCTTCTATGCAACAGATGTCACAGACTGCGCTGGCTTTGTATCGGTGGAGATGTTTCAGTTGCTTACGCAGTCGGGAGGAGGGGTCGTTGTTTCTGGAGATTACGATACGGCACCCAAAAACGCCACTCACCTGAGGATCGCCGCCGCCCACAAAACCATCGGGGAGAAGACTTTCCTCCTCGCTGTGGTTATTTTGGAGGCTTGATTCCCCCTGCCCCGGAGCCCTGCGGCCCGGGGCTTTTTTGCGCCCCGGCCAAAACAAAAAAAGCATCCCCTGCAGCCTTTCCGGCCATTGCCCGGCCAGGCCCTGCAGGGGATGCTTTGGTGTTGCAGAAAATGCGCCTTACTTCAGCACTGCGCCGAGGTTTGCGCTGGTGACCATGCGGGCGTAGCGGCTCAGCCAGCCGGTCTTGATGTTGGGCTCGGGAGCGACATACTTTGCCTTGCGCTGGGCCAGCACCTCATCGGGCACTTCCAGCGTGATGCTGGCGTTGGGGATGTCGATGTGGATGGTGTCCCCTTCCTCAACAAGGCCGATGGGGCCGCCGGAAGCGGCCTCCGGGCTGACATGGCCAATGGCAGCGCCGCGGGAAGCACCGGAGAAGCGGCCATCGGTGATGAGGGCCACGGTCTTGTCCAGCTTCATGCCGGCCAGAGCGGAGGTGGGGTTGAGCATCTCACGCATACCGGGGCCTCCCTTGGGGCCTTCGTAGCGGATGACCACCACGTCGCCCGGGACGATTTTGCCCGCATAGATGGCGGCGATGGCCGTTTCCTCGCTGTTGAAGACGCGGGCCGGGCCGGAGTGCTCCTGCATCTCGGGGGCCACGGCGCTGCGCTTGACGACGCAGCCATCGGGGGCGATGTTGCCCCACAAGATCTGCAGGCCGCCGGTCTGAGAATAGGGATCCTCGATGGGACGGATGGCCTTGTCGTTCAGGATGTGAGCACCCTTGATGTTCTCGCCGAGGGTCTTGCCGGTGACGGTGGGAACATCCAGGTCCAGCAGGCCCTTCTTGGCCAGCTCTGCCTGCACGGCGGGGATGCCGCCGGCGGCGTAGAGGTCGGGCATGTGGGTGGGGCCTGCGGGAGCCAGATGGCAGAGGTTCGGGGTCCTGGCGCTGATCTCATTGAAAAGCTTCAGATCGATGGGCACCCCCGCCTCGTAGGCGATGGCCAGCAGGTGGAGGACGGTATTGGTGGAGCAGCCCAGCGCCATATCGCAGGTCAGGGCGTTGCGGATGGAGCGCTCGTTGATGATCTGGCGGGCGGTGATGCCCTTCTTCACCATATCCATGACGGCCATACCGGCGTGCTTTGCCAGCTGCAGCCGCTTGGAGTAGACGGCGGGGATGGTGCCGTTGCCGGGCAGTGCGATGCCGATGGCCTCGCATAGGCAGTTCATGCTGTTGGCGGTGTACATGCCGGAGCAGCTGCCGCAGCTGGGGCAGCAGTTGCAGGTGCAGTCTTCCAGCTGCTCGTCGGTGATCATACCGGCCTTATAGGCGCCCACGGCCTCGAACATCTTGGAAAGGCTGACTTCCTCGCCGCCGTAGGTGCCGGCCAGCATGGGGCCGCCGGAGCAGACCACGGCAGGCACATCCATGCGGACAGCGGCCATGACCATGCCGGGAACGATCTTATCGCAGTTCGGCACCAGCACCAGACCGTCCAGCTGATGAGCCATCAGCATGGTCTCCACGCTGTCGCAGATGAGCTCGCGGGAGGCGAGGCTGTACTTCATGCCCACATGGCCCATGGCGATGCCGTCGCAGACGCCGATGGCCGGGATGAGGATGGGGGTGCCGCCTGCCATCTGGACGCCTGCCTTGACGGCGTCGGCGATCTTATCCAGATTCATGTGGCCGGGGACGATCTCACTGTAGGCGCTCACCACACCGATGAGGGGGCGGTCCAGCTCTTCCGGGGTGTAGCCCAGAGCGTAAAACAGGCTTCGGTTGGGCGCGCGCTCCGAGCCTTTGGTCACATTGTCACTTCTCATGGTTTGTTCCTCTTTTCCTTATAACAAAAGACCCCCTCCCAAAGGAGGGAGCCTTTCTTAGTTTTAAAAGCAGCTTTTGGCTGAACTCCTTCCGTCATCGCTTGCGCGATGCCACCTCCCTCACGGAGGGAGGCTTCACGCTGCGGTCAGACAAAAGGCTCCCTCTTTGAGGGGGCTGTCGCCGCAGGCGACTGGGGGAGTTCATTACTTCTTCAGCCAGCTCATCATGCTGCGCAGCTCTGCGCCCACCTTCTCGATGGGGTGCTCGGCCTCCATGCGGCGCTGAGCGAGGAAGTGGACCTTGCGGCCGCCGTTGGGGCTCATCTCGGTCAGGAACTCGGAAGCGAAGGTGCCGTCCTGAATCTCGGTCAGGACCTTCTTCATCTCCTTGCGGGTCTCAGCGGTGATGAGGCGCTTGCCGGTGCGGTAGTCGCCGTACTCAGCGGTGTTGGAGATGGAGTAACGCATCTTGGAGAAGCCGCCCTCATTGATGAGGTCAACGATGAGCTTCATCTCGTGGCAGGTCTCGAAGTAGGCCATCTCGGGCTCGTAGCCAGCCTCGACCAGAGTGTCGAAGCCAGCGTGGATGAGCTCGCAAACGCCGCCGCACAGGACAGCCTGCTCGCCGAACAGGTCGGTCTCGGTCTCCTCCTTGAAGGTGGTCTCGAGGATGCCGGCACGACCGGCACCGATGCCGGAAGCGTATGCCAGAGCGATGTCCTTAGCCTTGCCGGTGAAGTCCTGCTCGACACAGATCAGAGAGGGGCAGCCCTCGCCCTCGGTGTACAGGCGGCGGACGATGTGGCCGGGACCCTTGGGAGCGATCATGATGACATCAACATTCTTGGGGGCGGTGATGGTCTTGAAGTGGATGTTGAAGCCGTGTGCGAAAGCCAGAGCCTTGCCCTCGGTCATGTAGGGAGCGACCTGCTTGTTGTAGATGTCAGCGCACAGCTCATCGGGGACCAGCATCATGACGACGTCGCCGGCCTTGGCAGCCTCCTCGACCTCCATGACCTTGAAGTTGGGATGAGTTGCAGCGAACTCAGAGGCCTTTTCCCAGTGAGCGGAACCCTTGCGCAGGCCGACGACGACATTGACGCCGCTCTCAGCGAGGTTCTCGGAATGTGCGTGGCCCTGGCTTCCGAAGCCGATGACAGCGACGGTCTTGCCGTCCAGCACGCCGAGGTTGCAGTCGGAATCGTAGTATTTCTTGATCGCCATGGTAGTTGTTCTCCTTTTGTTTTTTACTTATTTCAGTATAAGAATGAATGATAAGCATCGTATATTTTCGCTCACCGGGGAGCGGAAAAGCAAATCAGTGGCATCTCGTGCCGGGCAGCGGGAACTGTGCCTCTCTTACCTCCTGCGCGGGCTTCTGTATATGCTGATGCATCCCGCCGCGCTCGAGGGCGGTGACGCCGGTGCGGCACTGCTCCAGGATCTGATAGTCCGACATGAGCTTCAAGAAGGCGTCGATCTTTTCGGGACGGCCCGTCAGCTCAAAGACCATGCTGTCGGGCGACAGGTCGATGATCTTTGCCTTGTAGATACCGGCGATCTCCCGCAGCTCTGCGCGGTTGGTGACATTTGCCATCACCTTGAGCAGGAGCAGCTCCCGCTCGAGGGCCGTGGACTCGTTGAGTACGAAGACCTGACGGGTGACTTCCAGACGCTCAGTCTGGAGGATGAGCTGCTGGAGCTCCTTTTCGGTACCCGAGACGGAAACGGTGATGCGGCTGACTGTGGGGTCGTTGGTGGCCGAAACGGTCAGGCTGTCGATGTTGAAGCCTCTGCGGCAGAACAGGTTGGACACCCGGGCCAGAACGCCGCTCTGGTTGTCCACCAGCAGGCTGATGACCCTGCGCTGATTGGATTCCATGTCGCTGTGTCCTCCTTATTTCATGATGATGTCGTTGATGTCGCCGCCGCCGGGGATCATGGGCAGGACCTTTTCGTCCTTGTCGATCATGCATTCGATCCAGGTGGGGCCTTTCTGCTTCAGAGCGTCGGCGAATGCCTCCTGGAACTGAGCAAGGTTCTCGCAGTGGTAGCCCTTGAGGCCGAAGCCCTCGGCCAGCTTGACGAAGTTGGTCTTGCGGTGGGGGTCGGTCTGGGAGAAGCGCTTGCCATAGAAGGCGGTCTGCCACTGGCGCACCATGCCAAGCACCTGATTGTTGAAGATGACCGTGATGATGGGCAGCTCGTAGCTGACAGCAGTGCAGGCTTCGTTGAGGTTCATGTGGAAGGAGCCGTCGCCGGTGAACATGACCACCCGCTGGTCGCGGCCCAGCGCCATCTGTGCGCCGATGGCTGCGCCGTAGCCGAAGCCCATGGTGCCGAGGCCGCCGCTGGTGATGAAGCCGCGGCTCTTGGTGTGGCGGATGTACTGTGCCGCCCACATCTGGTGCTGGCCCACATCGGTGACATAGACCGCCTCGGGGCCGCACTGGTTGCAGACCTCGCCGATGACCTGATGGGGCATCAGGCGGGAGGCGTCGGATACCGGGTGGTAATCCTGTGCCTGCCACTCGTGGATCATCTTTATCCAGTCGGGATGCTTCTTGTCCTCGATCATCGGGAGCATGGCGTTCAGCACATAGGCGGCGTCGCCCACGATGGCAAGGTCAACATCCACGTTCTTGCCCAGCTCGCTGGCGTCGATGTCGATCTGGATGATGGTCGCATTCTTGGCGAAAGTCTTGGGGTTCAGGGCCACGCGGTCGGAGAAGCGGGCGCCCACCGCAATAAGGACATCGCAGTCGGCCACCGCCCGGTTCGAGGTGTAGCAGCCGTGCATACCTACCATGCCGATGTTCATCGGGTCGCCGTAAGGCACGACGCCTGCGGCCATCAGGGTATAAGTAGCCGGGATCTCAGCCTTTTTCAGAAGGTCACGCAGGGGCTGGCAGCTGGCCGCCGAGCGGACGCCGCCGCCGAAGTAGACCAGCGGGCGCTGTGCGCCGTTGATGATCTCTGCCGCCCACTTGACCTGCTCTTCGTTGAAGGTGGTCACGGTGCGGATGGGCTCCGGCTTTTTCGGGGTGAACTCACACACCGCAGCGGTGACATCCTTCGGGATGTCCACCAGCACCGGGCCTTTGCGGCCGCTCTGGGCGATACGGAAAGCCGCACGCATGGTGTCGGCCAGGTCTTCGACCCGGCGCACCGTGAAGTTGTGCTTGGTGATGGGCATCGTGATGCCCTCGATGTAGGCTTCCTGGAAGCCGTCCTTGCCCAGGCCCTCCGTGGCCACGTTGCCGGTGAAGGCCACCATCGGCACAGAGTCCATATAGGCGGTGGCGATGCCGGTGACGAGGTTCGTTGCGCCCGGGCCGCTGGTGGCCAGCACCACGCCGGTGCGGCCCGTTGCACGGGCGTAGCCGTCCGCCGCGTGGGATGCGCCCTGCTCGTGAGCGGTCAGCACATGGGTGATGCGGTCGGCGTTTTTGTACAGCTCGTCGTAGAGGTTCAGCACTGCGCCGCCGGGGTAGCCGAAGAGGGTGTCCACCCCCTGCTCACAGAGCACCTCCACAAAGATTTGAGAACCGTTCAACTGCATGGTGAGTTTCTCCTGTTTCCGTTTCCATTTTCCACTTTACACACTTTTTTCCCAAACACTCTCAGAGACAGTACCTGATACCTGATAAACAAAAGGTCTCTGTCCCCTTATCCAAGAGACAAAGACCTGGAATCAATCCAAAACTCTCTGCGGTACCACTCTCGTTGACGCTTTCCGCGCCCTCTCACGGGCTTCCAACAAAGCCCTGCGCTCTAACGGCCGCCACCGGCGCTGCTTAGCAGACGTCCCATATATCGTCCTTCAGCAGGCTGCTCCGGGAGGATTCCGCGCCGGGCCGCCTGCTGCCTTGCATCGTCCGGCAGCTCTCTGAAAAGCGGGTATCCTGCGTTACTTTTTCCCATCTGTGCATTTGTTGGGTCAATTATACTATAAATCGGGCCGTTGTCAATCGACGATTTGTAACGTGAATCATGACAAACATGAAGATAATTAAACACCATCTTGCGCAGGGCCTTACATCGCTGTATAATTCTGAGTAACCGACTTTACTTAAAGCATAGCCTCTCCCTTTGGGAGAGGTGTCATCGCTTGCGATGACGGAGAGGGCAAGGCCGCTGGCAAAGCCACACAAGCTCAGCGATCGTATCACTCTGACAAAGAGCCTGCCTATCGCTGTGCGGTGGGCTTTATCGCACAGTGCTTGCCCTCTCAGGCGCTCCCGCGCCAGCTCGCCCAAAGGGAGAGCCAATTATATCATAGAAAGGGATATTATGAACCTCACAGAATGGAACGCCCGGCTCCACGGGCTGGTCATCTTCCGCGCCCTGCTGGACGATGACGTCATTGCAAAATTTGTTGACCTCACCGACCGGATGGCCGCTGCCCCCCAGAACACGGGAGCCGTGTGCGACGCTGCCGCTTCCTTCGAAGCAGCCCTCTTCGAGCACACCACCAATTTCGGCGAATACCTTTCCGCTGCCGTTCTCGAAGCCGAGACGGTCTGCGTCCGGCAGGCGGCTGTCAGCGAAGTGCCGCCCGTCTTGCAGACTGCACTGGACAATGAGCTGGACTTCCTGCGGCAGCTGTGCAGCCTGACGCTGGACGAGCTTCTGGACGCCGCCGGTGCCGCTGACAAGCTGCCTTTCCTGCCCCGGTGGGAGACGAAGGCCATCGACCTCCACGCCGCCTACGCCCAGCGGATGAGCGAGGTGGGCAAAAAAGGCTACGGCATGTTCGCCAAGCACCACGTCTTCACGGTCGAGAACGGCCAGCTGGTGCCGGTGCGCTACCCCGACCCCCAGCGCCTCGACGAGCTGCCGGGCTATGAGCAGGAGCGGGAGAAGGTCATCGCCAACACCCGCGCCCTGCTGGCCGGGATGCCCGCCAACAATGTCCTGCTCTACGGCGACGCCGGTACGGGCAAGTCCAGCACCGTCAAGGCCATCGCCAACGAGTTCGCCGCCGACGGCCTGCGCCTCGTGGAAGTCAAGAAGAACCAGCTCTATCAGATCCCCGATTTGATGGACAAGCTGGCGGCAAACCCGCTGAAGTTCATCCTCTTCATCGACGATTTGAGCTTCACGGCCAACGACGACAACTTTGCGGCCCTGAAAGCCATCCTCGAGGGCAGTGTGGGCGGCAGAGCCCGGAACATCGCCGTTTACGCTACCTCCAACCGCCGCCACCTCATCAAGGAGACCCTCTCCGACCGCACCGGCGATGACATCCACGAGGCCGACACCCGTCAGGAGCTGATGAGCCTTTCGGCCCGGTTCGGCCTCACCGTCACCTTCCAGCGGCCCGAGAAAGCCCGGTTCGAGGTCATCCTCACCGAGCTGGCCAAACAGCACGGCATCGAGATGCCCCACGACGAGCTGCTGACCAAGGCCGAAGCCTTCGCCATCCGTGCCGGAGGCCGCAGCCCCCGCGTCGCCAAGCAGTTCATCGAGCAGTGCGCCGCAGGAGTGCAGAAGTAAATAAAAGGAACGATTCAAATCTTCGAGAGTTCCCTCATGGAATCCCTCCGGAGGCATTCTCTTCGGATGCCCCGAACCACAGCGCCGGGATCCTGCAAAAAATGCGAGATCTCATACCGCGCAAAAGCGCGGCCTTCGTCTGAAACGAAAATTTTCCCCTCCGCAAAGCTTACGGTGAAGCCCCGGAATTCAAATGCAAGGCCGTTGTCCGGTTCGTTGATGGTGTCGCCCCAGACGGCCCGCTTCAGGGCCAAACAAAGGCGGTATTCCTCTTCCGTGCGGAGCCAGAGTTCCGGCGTCTGGACACTGTGCTCCAGCAGGAACAGGTTGGTAAAATCCCTTACAAAGCCCGTTTCTTTGGCCTCGATGGGCCGGTTCAGCTGCTTCCATTCCCGGATGTCGAAGCGGTAATAAAGGTTTCCTTCCGTCCCTCTCCGGGGGCTGACCTCTGTGATCGCGCTCCGGCGGACGGCGCTGCATTTCGTGACTTCGCCGTAGTACCGGACACCTGCCTGTGCGCCGAACACATACTGTGACTGGTAAAGGGCCACATAGCGGATAGGAAAATCACTGTCCTGCAGGCGCTCTGCGGGGATGTAATAAAAGCAGTCCTTCCGGCAAATATCCAGCTGCTGCAGGCTGCGCATGGTACCCACCAGTACATCCCGCACGGCCCAGTCCACTGCTTTCAGCTTCGCTTCCAGTTTCTCCATCTCGCCCGCCCCCTGCTGTGCTTTATTTTATTGTACCGTCTTTTCTGCCGGGAGGCAAGATGCAGACAAACAAAAAAATCCGTTGTCAGATGACAACGGATTTTTGAGTGGAGCATTGTCCACAGCACTCGAACCCAACACTTCCTCACGGGTGACCGTCTTGGCATCGTCCGTGAAGTTGAAGTTGAGTACGACCCGGTCATCAAAGACGTAGACCGAGTTGACAAAGGTATCAATGATCTGCCGCTGGTGTTCCGTGCTGCCCACGTCACCCTTGCGGAATTTTTCAAGCCAGAACCGAATCCACTCACGGGTCAAGACGGGCTTTTTCAGCTCTTCTTCCAGAATGCTGGTGTTCAGAGCTTCTTTCCGGGCTTCCAGCTCGTCCAAACGCTGCTTGGTGGTCGGGGTCAGGATGCCCTGTTCAATGGCTTCCAGAAGGTTTGCCAGCCGCTTCTCCGTGTCCCTGAGCTGGTCTTTCAGGACAGGCAGCCGGGTGTTCTCCTTCTGCTGGGCTTCTATGACCAAATCTATCAGCCGTTCGATGATTTCGTCGCTAAAAATCACCTTAATGGCGGTGTCCACCACGAACCGCTCCAACGGCTCCTTGCGGATGGCTTTCAGGTCACAGTGCGCCTTGCCGTGGCGTTTGGCGTTGCCGCACTTGTAGTAATAGTAGGTGTTTCCCATGTGGCTGGTGCCACTTTCGCCACCCATCAGGGTGCCGCACTTGCCACAGAACAGCTTGGTGGTCAGCAGATAGCTCACATCCTCTTTTGCAGGCCGACCGTGGGCGATCCTGTTCTGCTCGAAACGCTGCTGCACCCGGTCGAACAAATCCTGGTCAACAATAGCCGGAATGCCGCCCGGCGTCACAATGTCCTTGTAGCGGTATTCGCCGATGTAGCGGCGGTTGCGGAAGATCTGGAAGAAGCTGTTCTTCACGAACGGCTTCCCGGTGCGGGTACGCAGGCCGCGCTCGTTCAGGGATGCTGCAATCTTCTCAGCAGGTTCACCGTCGGCATACCGGGTGAAGATCTCCTGCACGATGGGAGCCGTTTCCGGGTCGATATGGTACAGCCTGTCCTCCTTGCCGATGGTGAAGCCCAGCGGCACCACACCGCCGTTGTACTTGCACTGGAGGGCGTTTTCGCGCTCACCGCGCGCCACTTTCAGGGCGAGCTCGGCGGAATAGTATTCCGCCATGCCGATCAGCATACTCTCCACCATAATGCCTTCAGGCCCCTGCGAGATGGGTTCCATAGCAGACACCAGATGGACACCGTTCTTTTCCAGCTGGTACTTGTAGTTCACGGCATCGAATCGGTTCCGGGCAAAGCGGTCCAGCTTCCAGACCAGAACCACATCGAAGATTTTCTTTCCGCTGTCCTTGATCATCCGCTGAAAGTCTGGGCGGTCATCCGTTTTGGCAGAGTAGGCACGGTCAATGTAGGTGCCGACCACGGTGATGCCGTTCTTCTCGGCGTAGTCCTTGCAGTCGCGCAGCTGTCCTTCAATGGACGCTTCGCGCTGGCTGTCAGATGAATAGCGGGCGTAGATTACAGCGGTCATGGTTGCACCTCTCTTTACACATCATTTTGGCGATACTTCGTATAACCTATATACCATATTTTACATCGGTTTGCAAGAAGATTTTAAATCGTTGTCACTGCTCAAAATTCTGAAAATAATGATTCTGAGCTTCAAATATAAAATAGAAAAGCGGTGGTGCTCACGGTGAGCACCACCACTTTAGAAGAAAGAAGTTTTTTGCTGCTTGTGCGCCTTAACAATTTGGAAACAATCACAGAAAATCGAATTTGAGCATATTAGGTAAGGGCAAGAACCGTCCCGTGGCCACAAATTTTCAATTCTTGAAAATTCTTGCCCCTTTGGGACAGCTTCTTGTTGGGGCGTGCCTGCCCCAAACCCTGCTGTAGACGGATACAAAAACCCAGAAAACAGC
>ENA-OQNO01000051-OQNO01000051.1-human-gut-metagenome-genome-assembly--contig:-NODE-51-length-150481-cov-5.456895_pt1 | contig 150481 bp, 144 predicted proteins | sample MGYA00242629_ERZ504880 | MGnify/ENA primary metagenome ERZ504880 (study PRJEB26092, sample SAMD00036377) | human gut metagenome | host: Homo sapiens | study: EMG produced TPA metagenomics assembly of... | reverse complement strand
CTACAGCACCTTAAGGTGGTTTGAAACCTCCACCTGTATGGCGGTTTCGGCAGGCCGTCTGCCATCATCTATACAGCATAGCTGCTTTGAATAGTTTATCTATTCACGCACACTTTCATGGCGCACAATCATCCGCGTATCTAACATATTTCAAACTTTTATAGCTACTATTACATGGTTCATAAGGTGGTAAGGTTAATAATGTTTTTCGTTTCTTCTGATATTCTTCAATCATTTCGTTTCTTATTTTTATATCAGTGCAAGACGCTATTTTCTTTTTAAGATAATAAATTCTAGTCTGATATTTTTTATATGCAGGATTAATTTTTTGACTTGAAAACTTCCCTAAATCAAAACTTGGTTTAAGTTCGTTTATGACAAATTCATCAAATTCATTTAAATAGATATTTGATAAAATCGGACTGATAATTCCTCCTTGTGGTGTTCCACTGAAAGTATTATTAAACTTCCAATCTTCCACGTAACCTGCTCTAAGAAATTTCCAGACAAGTCTTATAAAACGTTCATCCTTAATCTTTTTCCGCAAAATAGAAACAAGCAATTGATGATTGATATTATCAAAATAGCCCTTAATATCTCCTTCAATAAACCAGTTAACCGCAGTAAAATTTCTTTGAATCTTAGTAAGAGCAGTATGACAACTCCGATTTTCTCTGAACCCACAGGAGTATTCCGAGAATACAGGTTCATAGATTGCATCAAGAATCATTCTGCAGACTTCCTGCACAATTCTATCTGTGAATGTGGGTATACCGAGAGGCCGAGTTTTGCCATTACTTTTGGGTATAGCGACTCTCCTTACAGGTTTAGGCTGATATGTTTCGTCTTTTAACGATTTAATAATGAATTCCATTTTTTCGTCTCCGAAACCATCCGCCGTTTCTTCATTTACACCTTTTGTTGCACTCCCATCATTTTTATAAATTTTGGTATAAGCTTTGATAAAGAAATCTCTGTTGTAAAAATTTCTGTACAGTCTGTCATACTGGTAATTTTCCTTCCCAGCTTGTTTCGATAGATTGTATAATACAATTTCCGAATTTTGCATAGAGCATTTCGCTCCTTTCATTATTGTTTATACTTTGTAAGCTGTTCCCCTTCGCCATGTAGTAGGCTTTCCCTACCTCAGACTACTACGGGAACTCCGTTACCTTATTAGATATTCAGTACCCGAGTACATAGCCAGTACCTGGCTTTCTAACTTAGGCAATCCCCATTTAGTATGCTATATTTAGGTTTTAATAAATTATCGGAAGGAACGTTCGCCCTTTACTTATATCCATAAGTGCGTTTACTCCAAAATGAATGGAAACTAGGATAATGATATATTTTTTTCCTGTACGCTTCATCGTAATGTCCATCTACATGAAGCAGAGTAAATCCTAGGTTTCAGACGTTTTCCTAGGCGGCCCACAATTTTCCCGCTCGGACTATTCTTCAAGCAGTCTAGCTTTCTTCCTTATATTTATCTTTTTATACTTTGCCATTCAGTCGTAACTTTTTTTTCGTCTTAGTTAACTTACGGCTTTACCGACATGCTACACTCCCTCTTTGGTTTCCCTCCAAGATAAGTCGGTCAGTATTTTGGCTGTTTCCTTAGCCAATCCATCACCTATTGACGGACAATATAGCACCCTTATGGGCGCACGAGCATGTTTGGCATTTTGTCATAGTCCCAAAAGACATCAGCCATAATTTCGATTGATCCATTTTTGGCTTTTACTTCTCGGATAGATAATCGGCGGCCAATAGTATCCAGCAGCAATTTGTATGTGACCAACATGGGTTTTCGATCAATTTCAACCAAGTCACCGAGAAACATTTCTTCCAATACTGATCCCATTAGTAAAAATTCCTTATGGTTCTTTCCACCAAGTTCAAAGGTAAAGCAATCCAACGAATTCTTTTTTTGATAGTACACCTTTGGTAATCGGATCAACTCTTTCGAACCAGTCTCAGTTTTTACCTTTTTGGTACCCACTAAATTATTTTCAACTAGGTATTTCAATAACCACTGGCAGCGTTGAAGTCTGCTAAAGTATCCACCATTTTCTTTGGATCGCTTCATGCCAAATAGAGAAACAGCAATGGTTAGCAATAGTAGCACAGACATTAATATTCCTAACATAATCATTTGTGGCAGAGCCTTTTGATTTCCATTGATTACTGAAACAATGTTTGTCCAATTTTTCCAACATAGCCAAGCTGATAAAGTTAAAGTCGGGATCAAAAAGAAAAATGTGTACCAAGCATTCAGATACCGATAATACAATTGGATTCTCTTTCCATTATAGGAGAATAGACCTCTCAAATTCTCATCTCCTTTATAGTAAGTTTATTTCTATACGCAATCATTAACGAACAATGTAAGCTTTTCAGTAATCACAGTATATTTAATTAATCCTTATGCATGGTCCCATCTAAATTTTGAGCTATAAAAAATAACAGCCTAATTAAAGGCTGTTACAACATAAAGAATTAAGATAAGAAACTTACTTTTTAAATTCCCGTATCTATATCAATCTCAATACCTTGCTCTAAAGAAATCTGAGTAATAATTGACGTGTATAGGTCAATCTCTGTTTCAGGTGTCTCAATTGAAACTACTAAAGAGTATCTCAATTTACTATTGTTTTTCCCTAAATAGGATCGTTCTCTCCACCATCCAATAACTGGATACACTGCGATATAATTAGCATCACAAAGAGCCACAGCCGGCGCTTCACAAAAATCAGAATGAACTGAACCTACATCACGATTATTAGTGCCAAGATACCAATCCCTACTTTTAGTATCAACAGTAGTATTTTCATCTCGCATCTTGTAATTAATACGCTTTTCAAATTCTTCTAAGCTTTCATCACTACTGATAACGTCAAAGCGTAAACCGGCTGAAGGATATCTGTATTTATTTTTCCATCCAACTTCTCCAGGACCAGGCTCAATGAAATATGAAAGTGTCACTTTCAATTTTGCTTCAATCTCTCCTAGTTCCTGCAAAACTTCTTTTGGCCAAGGAATCTCATGGATGTGCATCTCATTCATTTTGGTATTATCAAAAGGTTGAATTTCTGATTCAATAACCAAATTCACAGAATTATTCTTACATTCAATTGCTTTTTCCAAATTTGGGATACCATATCCGCAGGAACGTAACAATTGATTTCTACCTTTTGTTTTCTTGTCATCTATACAGAATTGGTTAACCATTTTGTCAGTCCATGTTGCTGAATGTATCATCAATGCACGTACCGTTTCTGGCCATACACCAGGATATTCACTATAAATTTGTGCTGCAAACCAAGATGCCTGAGCAGTTGCAGAACTAGTTCCACCAATAGTTGTCAACGGTCTTATCAAGAAATCTTTGCTTGTAGTAAGCAATTCTAAATCTTCACATTCCGAAACGTCAACGCCATTAGTAACCATATTACCTCCATCAAGAAGTATCTCTGGTTTTATTGGCCACTTATTTCCCCAATATACTGATGTAGAACTATATGGAGACAGCTCTCCAACGTCAGCAATTGGTTGATAATTTTGATAATATGGACTTTCTAAATCAATATTATTACAGTACGCTCCAACTGTAAGAGCATTCCATGATTGACCTGGGTTTTCTACGCTGTGTGAAATAGTCCCTTCTGGATAAGGACTATCTTGCAATTCACCAGTAAAAACATTTCCAGCACTAACTAAAAACAGGCGTCTGGTATTAGAACCATCTGCACCGGAAGTAATATTATCCACAGCTGCTGACCATGATGTAGGGCTCCCATCTTCAGTATTGTAATCCGAAGATGTCACAGCCATACATATAGCTCTATCAGCTTTGGGATTTTCAATTTCAGAAAGATAAACTGCATTTTCAGTAATTGCTCCATAAAGTTCAACATGATTTTCTCCAACAGGAGGTAAAATTTTGACTGATTCAATTTTATGATCAATTTGAATTGGATCATTACTTCCTAACTTCTCTTTTAGATCATTGTAAATTGCTACCCCAGCCATTTGAGTTCCATGTCCTGCATGGTCATTAGCTCCCCAATCCGTATCAACTGTTTGAACTGCATCAGGTTCAGCAATCGCTGGTGAAACAAGCGGATGGTTAATCGTTAATCCAGTATCCAAGAGACAAACTGTAGATGTACTTTCACTAAAGGTTGTTCGTTCAAGTAAGTCATCTATCCATTCCTGTTGATCCTCGCCAGAAAGTTCCTCAAAAAATTGAACTTTTTCGGGAGCTCTACGAAATTCTGCAACGTAATCACACATTTCAATTAAACTTTTTAATTGAGATTTGTTAACATAAATTAACTTTACTAATCTCTCAGGAAAAAGAATTTCTTTTTCATCAGCTTTTATGTTCAACGATTCACAACAAACATTAAAATCATTAACCACTTCATCTTTATTTTCTTTTGTTTGGAGTTCATTTTTAGTTGCTGGATATCTAAGCCAAACTTCACACCACTCAGGGTCTTCATCTGGCATATCATCAATATTCCCAATCCAAAAAGAATCAAGTAGAGCTAAATGAATTTCTTCAATACTAGTAACAAAGTCTTTGTTCTTAGGGTTGCCACCTGATGTTCTTTTTTCAGGATCTAGAAAATCTTCAACCTTTTTTAAAAATACAGGTTCTTTCCCCTTAGGCACATATATTGTAGCTTTAACAATTTTATTATTATCTGAATTGTCGGTTTCGTCACTAACACGAGTTTCTTCTCTAACATTTAATAATTTAATTCCATGTGTGTTATTCTCTAAATTTTTCAATGCCAAATCATATCCTGGAGAACTACTAAATTCCAAATATGTTCCAGATTTATATCTAATGGCTGCTGCTTGCTTTTGGACAGAAGAGCGTTCGTAGCTATCCTGAAGTTTTTGTTGGATAAATTTTGCGTGCCTCTCACTATCTGATCTTACTGGATAGTGAGCTCCTCCATTTCCTGGACGACTAGAATAACCAATTGAAGTTTTTGTATTAACTAAGAAAATATTCTTATTTTCAACCACCTAATTATGCCTCCTTATTTGAGTAGATTCCACGTCTCTCATCTACTAAGTTCAAAAGCTGTTCTTCGGTGATTTTTCTATCATATAAAATAGAGTCTTTAATCGCATCATCACAAATTTTGACTAGTTCCGCTTGACTTAGTATCTTCGATTTTTCAATTAACATTTTCGTTGGCTTAAACCCTTTTTGAAATACAGATAATCTGTATTTGAACAAGCTTTCAATTTCACTTCCTGATGGCAAAGTATAATGTAATACATCATCAAATCTTCTGAATAAAGCTTGATCCAACAACTTATGATTATTTGTTGCCGCTATTATTATACTCTGAGAAGAATCCTGTTCGAAAAACTGTAGAAAAGAGTTCAATATTCTTCTCATTTCTCCAACTTCATTGTCCATACTTCTATCCGTGCCTATAGCATCAAATTCATCAAAAAAGTATACACCAACATTATTTTCGATTGATTCAAAAATTTGCCGTAATTTTACACTTGTTTCCCCCATAAATTTTGTTACCAATTTATCAACCTGCACTGTATACAAGGGTAATGAAAGCTCTGAGGCAATAACAGAAGCGGTAAAAGTTTTCCCCGTCCCTGGTGGCCCCTCGATCAAAATTTTTCTTCTATTCTCTAATCCAAATTGTTCCAATTTAGCCTTATTTTTATACTCGGTCAAAATCCTAATAATTCGGTCTTTGATTTCATCGGACAAAATTAAGTCATTTAACTGATTTTCAGGCAAAGTCATTTGTAACATGGGATTGACTTTATTCATAGATATCACATTTTGTTTAGGTACCTTTTGTGTCTCTATCAACTTTTTTAACTCTCGGGCAAACTTAGTGTGATTCTGTCTGGCTTCATAAGCAGCAATTTGTAAAACTGTAGTTTTAAATTTGTCATTGTTTCCATCTAAATGGGCCTTAACTAAACTTTTTATTTGATCTGCGGTAGCCATAAAAACACCTCCCTTGAGTAACTCTAATCCATTATAATGGTATTCTGTTCAAACATCAAAGCAAATTTCTTATAATACATCATGATTTCTTGTAAGACACTTTAATAAAAAAACTATCCGTTTTTAGAACTTTTCACATCTGATTGTGTTGGTCTTATGCTATTTCTTTTTTCAGTAATATTTTTCAACCCTTCTGCGTAGATATCTAACTCGTAATATTCTCGATTCCCATCTTGAGCAGCAATGTAAGTCAAATGGAACTCTGGATTTACTAATTCAACCGCTTCACGCCATTTAAATGTTTCGATCTCAGCAGTTGGCGGGAACGTAACCCGACTTGAAATTTTCTTTTTATCACCAAAGACTAGTTCAGCCCTCTTTTTCGTGATCTCTCCTGTGCTTTGTCTTGTTTCATCGTCAAAACCAAGCACTGGGTCTTCTAGCGAACTAAAGCGAATTGCCCCTAAACTAGAAACGTCTAAAGCGTCTGTAATATTGTTGTTGTCTTTAAATTTTAAAACCATCGTTACACACCTTCCTTAACTGTCGCATTAGATAGATAAAGCGAGAAATCTAAATAACCATTTACCGAGTTGATCATTCGCCCATCATCATTCGTTTCCCGACTTGAAATTCTAACTTTATCAGGAACTAGGTAGGCTTCATCAAAATCAATCTCAATTTCACCTTCTGGCAACATCGCAGCACTTTTATCGATCACGATGGGTAAAGCCCCATGTTTTTCAGAATCTCCGTAGAATTTCACATAACTACCAAGAACACCGTTCACTTCTTTTGGTGCTTCTTTGAATTGTGTTCCTAGAATAAAGACCCTTCCGACCCATTCCTTTTTTACTTTTATCTTCGCTAGTTTCAATTTTTTCCTTCTTTCTAAGAATTTGTTTTCCAATGTATATGAAGAATCTTTTTGTTTTCTTACGACAAAAAAATTGAACTGTAGAATAACAGAAAGACACACTCAAATATTGAATGTGTCTAATCTATACGTATTCAAATTTTTCTTTCAAGCTATTAGGTCTGCTAACAGCTTGCTAACACTTTTTTGTCTTTTTAGTTTATTTGCTACCACAAACTATTAAATGTCAGATTCAAATTTTTGTTTAAAATCCCGAAATGAAGCTATTCTACAGCATTCTATGGGATAGTAGTGAAAAGGGGCACTTCTACTTCTAAGCGGACGGTCGGGGGTTCGAATCCCTCCTGTGATGTCAAAGAAACCGATAGAGACTTGAGTCTCTATCGGTTTTTCTTTATTATTTTATTTTCGTTTTCACTGCTTTTGGTGCCACAAGTAAAACACACATTGCTAATCCCAATACGATGAAAAGTACTGCCCCCATGACATTCCCTTTCGTGAGCATCGCAAAGGCGATCGTACCGAAAAGACTGGCAACGGTTAAAACGATGCCTGATTTTTGGATTCCCGTCAGTTTGGCGAAAGTATTTCTAAAACCGATCGTCAATAATAATGAACCAACAAATGAAGCGAACCCAAAAACGATGTGACCAACTAAAATAAGATTTTCCATGTCTTCACCTCCCTCAGAACCACTATACTAGAAAGCCTGATGGAAGACTAAGAATGTGCCCACACAATCTCGAATTTTCCCTAATTATTCAACTTGATAACGCAAAATCGTTTGCCGTTTTTCTGGTGGAGTTTTTCTAGCATCATTTAAATAAATCTCGCGATGAAGGTAGCTTCTGCGTGTTAACCCTTGCTCCTTCACAAACTGATTCATCTTTTGAAAAGAAGCCGGTTCATCGTCGAAAGACCCCACATGTAACATCTGAACGCATTTTCCATCTTCGATTGTTTCAAAGCAAAGCTCCTGCAGCAACTCATTGGGTTCTTTCTCTGCCACAGCGGCAAGCGCCGTCTCGAACATCTCTTGCGTGATCCAATCCGGCTGTCGCAGCATAATTTTGTATTCAAAGCTGGCTTTATCAGTAATATCTGCCGTATTTTTAGTGGACCAAATACCTTCTAGTGGAAAGATCGCAAACTCACTATAATCAAACTCAGACTGATTTTCTTCGTGTGTTTGATAAAACTTCTTAAATCCCATCTTAATCTTCCAGGCTACTGGATAGAGTGTCCCGACTCTAGCTGAGAAATCTTGGTTGTTAGGATCACCTTCTCCCTTAATCGTAAGAAATTTTTGCGGTGGTACCGTCACAATTTCTGGCTTCTTTTTCTTTCCATATAGATGCTTCTCTTGTTTTTTCCAATCATACTTCATTTTTTCCCTCGCTTTCAGCTTTGACTTCATTATAGCGAGTAAAACCTGCAACCTCGTGTCAGGTTTAATAAATAGTTTTCAATTGGTCGATTTTCTTGCTCATTTCTTGGCGCACGGAGCGTGGAGATAAGACTTCGATTTGTCCGCCAAAGGAAAGTAGAAAACTATAAAAGCTCTCATTCACTGGGTATTCCCCTTCTACCAGCAAACGCCCATCCTCTGCTTCTTCCACCTGCTCATAATTTTCATAAACCCGATAGGCCAGCTCTGGTGTAAAGGCAAGCCGCACCATTTGCTTCTTTTCGGTATAAATTTTTTGTGGGTCAAGCACTTTTTCTGGTGCGGTTCGTTCAAAGGTTTCAGTAGTTTGCTGGAGCTGCTTGATCCGTTTCAGCTTGAAGAGACGATACGCCTGCTTCTCGCAGCAATACGCATATAAATACCACTCTCTTGCTTTAAAAATCAGCTTTAATGGTTCAACTTTACGATCAGAGCCAAGCTTTCCTCGGCTAAAATAATGAAAACGAAGGCGTGTTTTTTGAAAAATCGCTTTTTGTAAAATCTGAAATTGTTCTTCATTTTGCGGATGCCAATCTGAAAAGTCGATCTCGAGCCAATTCGTGGTTTGTTTCTGAAAAACACTACCCAGTTTTTTTAACAACGCTTGATTGTTTTTCTCATCCACTCCACTTAAACCTTGCAAAGCGGCCAAAATCTGATTTTGTTCTTCTTCTGAAATCAAGGAACGGTTCAATATAAAATTTTCCGACAGGAAGATCCCGCCGCCTTTTCCTTGTGTCGTATAAACAGGAATCCCTGCTGAACTAAGGATGTCAATATCGCGATAGATCGTTCGGATCGAAACCTCGAACTTTTCCGCTAATTCAGGTGCGGTCGTATTGCCTTTATCCATCAAATAATACACCATCTGAAATAATCGATACTCTGCCACACTACTCACCTCCATCATCAGTATAGCATCGTAAACTGGCAAACACGTGTCAGGTTAAAAAAAGACCTTACTTTGCTTGGCTGCAGTAAAGTAAGGACGATGCTGTTTATTAGATAAGTTATCAGAAAAAAGAATAAAGAGATTGCCAAACATACATCCCCTCAACTTTCCCATCTCTATTTCAAAGGTTGATTAGGCTGCAGCAACACTTTCCCGATGCTCTTTCCGTTCTCAAGATAGTCATGTGCTTTTCGTCCCTCCGCTAAAGGAAAAATTGTTGGTTCGCTGATGCTAATTTGTCCTTTAATGAAGTAGCTGAATAAGCGCTCACTACGAACTTTTCTTTCTTCATAGCTGGTCAAATAATCCCAAAGATCTCCCGTTAACAAACTTTTTGATTCAGCCATTAACGCGACTGGATCAATTTTCACTGGATCGCCTCCAGCCATTCCGAAAAAGATGACCTTTCCACGATGCTTGATCAAATCTAAGCTTTGCTGAATGGTAGAACCGACGCCATCATAAGCAGTCGAAAATTGCCCTTTAACCGCTTCAGTCCAATTGTTTTCTCGACTTGGATAAACCTGCTTAACCCCATGAGACAACGCCAATGCCTGTTTCTCTTCAGAAGAGGCAGAACCATAGACTTCTATCCCATCTGCTATCAGCATTTGTGACAATAACTGACCAACGCCGCCGCTAATTCCTGTAATAAAGACTTTCTCGCCGGGATCATTTTTGCCGAGATCATGAGCAAGAAAATCGGCTGTCATCCCCTGCAGTCCAATGCTCGCCGCTAATTTACTGTCGATGTCCGCCGGTAAAGGAATCGCTTGCACACTTGGTACTACGACATATTCCGCATTCGCTAAAGGGACATCGACAAACAGCACTGTTTCTCCAATCGCTTGTTTCGTTACTTTAGAGCCAATTTCAACAACAATGCCTGTACCTTCATAGCCATTTATATAGGGTTTATGTTTTTCAATATGATACTCACCACGGCGGCGATAGATATCGGCAAAGTTCAAACCGATATATGCTACCTGTACTAGAACATCATTTTCCCCGATCACCGGTTTAGGAAGCTCACCATATTGTAAAACGTTACTGTCGCCAAAATTTTCAAAATACAAAGCTTTCATTAACTGTCCCTCTTTTTTATTGATTATTTTCTCAAATATACTATGAAGCTTTTTTTCCGGCAAAGAATCAGATTGCATTTTCTCCCCGCGTTTGATACCTTTGAATGAACACAAATCCTTGAGAGGAGTCCTTTGCCCATGAACTTAGTCACTTTGCCACAGGAATTATCTGTCTATCAGGTTGCAGACCTGAAGGAAATAGATTTCACCCAGCAACCACTTTTTATTAGTGTAACCGAAGAGGAAATATCGGTTGTTTCCGCTACTGCCAATGTCCCTACAAATACGATCAATCGTGAGGACAGTTGGAAAGCCTTCAAGATTGAAGGTGTATTGGATTTCAGCTTAGTTGGAATTTTGGCAAAAATCGCTGCATTGTTAGCAGAGAAGGAAATTAGTATTTTTGCCGTTTCAACCTACAATACGGACTATGTTTTAATTAAGACCGATAAGTTTGATGCTGCCATTACAGCTTTACGTGAAGGTGGATATACTGTCGCATAAACGATTTTTTGCCAAAAAGAGCCTTTTAAGGTTCTTTTTTTATGTATTTTTCATTTTTTAGACTTATCCAGCCTTTTTTCCGAGAAGAAAATAGGACTTTGATTGGACGAAACGCTTTCGCTATTCTCTTATTATGAGAGTGTAGAGATAAAACAGAAATAATCATTCATAATTGGTAAATGTTGCTGGTAGAAATTAGGAGGAATAAAAAATGAAGCGAAATGGTTTAGATATGACGGTAGTAATATTGGGAATTGCTTGCATTGGTTTATTGACAGTGAATCGGTATATTTTACGCCCTTTATGGCAATCAGAATTTCGGACTGAAATGAGACAGGTTAAAAGCGACATCCGAGAAGATGTGAACGACAGCAAAGATGATATTAAAGAAGCGTCTAAAGAAGTAAAGAATGAATTGAAGGAAAGTCGTAAAACAACCAAACTTGAGCTGGCAGAACAGCAACAAGAAATCAAGGAAGAAATGAAAGAAGTGAAAAACGAGCTTAAGGATGGTCTAGAATTGTCGTATTAAAGTCAGCTGATTTTTGTTAATTTACTTGAAAATAATCATCCTATTGAAAAAGACCTTCCTTCGCGAAGGTCTTTTTTATTCGACTTGCTGCCGAATTTTACGTTTCATTTCTGTTTGGAAAAACAAGGTTAAGAGTGTCATCAAGATGGCTCCGACAAAAAAACTGCTTTTAATAATCGTCATCACTTTTGTGTCTGCTAAAAAACCTATGTATGGAAGGTAAAAATGTGGTCGGCCGATCAAATTTCGTTCATGAACAAGTCCCATCTCTGCTTTAACAGAATTGTCTCCTTTAACAAAATAACCGTCTATTTTATTGTCAACCGCTAATACTCGCCGTGTTTTGATCGATTTTCCCTGATTTTCGTAATAAGTGATTGTGTCGCCAACATGAATAGGCTCCATCACATCCTTTACGAAAACAAGTCCGTTCTTTTGATATTCTGGTGCCATTTTATTGTCTGAAATGACATATGGTGTCACATTCAACACTTTTGGAATAACGATTGTCAAAATCGCTAAGAGAAAGATCGAGAAAATCAATACAGCATATACTAGTGTTATTTTTCTGCTTTTCAACACTCGGAACCACCTCCCTTTAAAGGAAAAAACTATCTGTATTCATCATATCACACTCGTCAAAAAAATCTATTTTTTAGTTTCTAATTGAATAAAATTTTGACTGAATATCGCAATGTGTTACTATTATTATTGTATTTAACGATTTTGATTACCTTCCTCCAAATGAAAGGGTGTTGTTTATCATTACCAAACTAAGCAACCAACGCTTTTTAAAATTCTGTTCAAAACAACGATTAATTTTAATAATATTAGTTATTTTAATAGTGATTTCAACTATCACATTAAAAACTATTGACGAACTAAAAAAAACAAACGTTACAGAATTAAAAAAACATTGGACATTTATTGTCAAGAATCATTCTGATTACTATATTTACGGAAACACAGACCAGCGATTGAAAAATGTACAACCGAATAATGCACTTATAATGCAGCAACAGCTAGAGACACCACTCAAAGAACCTCAGCTAGTTGTTCGGTCTAATCATCAGTGGGTCTCGGTAGTTGTCGGAGAGCGGCTCCTTTACAAATATGCCGCTACCGAGAAGCACAAGGAACCAGGCATGCTTCAGACGACCATCCAGCTGCCAAATGATTATCGGAAACACAAGCTGCGGATCATTACGAAGACACCTTATGAATATTACGCTGGGATTCCTGCTCAAGTATTTATCGGAAATTCCACAGAAGTCAGTCGATTCTTTCTGCTTCGTTCACTGCCACAGTTTTTACTTTTAAGTATCTGCTCGGCCTTAATTGTCCTCATGCTGGGCTTGCTTTTTTTAAGACCGAACTATACGAAGAAACAGTTGCTTTCTTCTCTGCTTTTAATCGGTTTTACGTTCTTAATTGGGCTGCAATCAATCGTTCTGAATGTTCCAGCAAGTACCTTGTTCAGTCCGAAAAGCTTGTCGATTCTTTATAATCTGACGGCGATTTTGATTCCGGTTTTTCTAACGAATTACTATTTGCTGCGGACAAAAAAATATCAGCACTACTATCTCTATGGTGTCGGTTCACAGATCACTCTTTTGACTGTCGGAACATTTTGTATTGCTATCGGAAAACTATCTTTACCAATTGCAATGCAGATTTTCAGTGGGTTTAATGTCTTTATGACGTTATACACCTCAGCAATCGCTTTAGCTGAATCTGCCGATCAGAATCGTTTTTATACTATCTGCTCACCAGGAATTATTATGGCTGCATTTGTCCACTGTTTTTTCTACATTCAATTGTTTACAGGCGCTGCAAATCTTACAACAGACTGGCCGTTAGTGCTGTTTACCGCTCTAATGCTTTTAATCTCAGGCTATCATTTTGAAGAAGAAATCAACTATATTCGGAATTATCGAATAAAGCAGCAGGAATTTGCGCAACAGCAACTTATCATAAAAGAAAAGCAAAAGAATCTATTGATGACATTCAACTTATTAGCTGAAAAAGAAGCTGCTAGAAATAAGCCAGCAGCCTCCCTAACCTCTCATCTTCAACAAATGCGAGAGTATTATCAAAAAGAATTCCGTAAACAAGCAAAATTTTTCTCCTGTCAGTACACAGTTGAAGAAGAGACGAACGTGCTAAACGATGAAACATTGTATTTGCTGATCCAACTATTCGAAAAATTTCTAAGCGATCCAAGCTTTGGAACCATCGATATTTTGATCAAACAGGAGCAAAATCAACTAATCATTGAAAGCAATACCAGCGCCTTCACTCACCACTCTCTTGATGAATCCGTCGTCACAGAAACCACGAACGATTCACATCAAGAATTGGAACAAGCGGTTAAACGGTCCAATGGCGAATGGCACTGGCAAAATAAAGAAAAGCAGCAATACTTTAAGATCACACTAACCCTATAAAAAAACGGTCTTTCCAAATGCGGAAAGACCGTTTTTTATTAATAAATTAGTGATAGAAAATCTTCTTTGGTAATATTCCCAAAATAATGTGTCAGATCAATTTCATCGATACATTCTTCTAGTGCTTTTTTATCGTAACGGGTACCGATCAATTGGTTTTCAACATCCTTGATCTCACCTAAACCGAAGAAATCACCGAAAATCTTGGCTTTTTCAATTTCACCATTGGCAACATCCAAACGAACTTCGATTGAACCAATGGGGAAACGTTTTTGTCGTTCCAAGTTGAATTCTGGCGAACGTCCATAGTTCCAATCCCAATTCTTATAGTATTCCTCCGAAATTTGGTTAATGTCTTTCCAGTCTTCCTCATTCAACTCATGAGTCTTCACCTGATCCACACTATCAACACCAAAAATTTGTAAAAGAATTGCTTGACGAAATTCTTCTGTCGTCATTGCTTGCTTATCTTTAGGTAAATAATCTTTAATGTTCGTCACACGGGAACGGATCGACTTGATGCCCTTTGATGCGATCTTATCCTTTTTCACCTTTAATGCATTCACAACTTCATCAATATCACTATCAAACATTAAGGTGCCATGAGCAAACATCCGGCCATTGGTTGAGTACATGGCATTACCAGAGAATTTCTTGTCCTCAATCACAAGGTCATTCCGCCCCTTTAGTTGCGCACCCTCAATCCCCAGCTTATGCAAGGCTTCAACGATTGGTTCCGTTAATTTTTTGAAATCTCTAAAGGAGTTGCCGTCATCTGGCATAATAAAACTAAAATTTAAATTTCCAAAATCATGATACACAGCGCCTCCGCCACTTAATCGGCGAACAACATGGATACCTTTTTCATCAACATATTCTTTATTGATTTCCTCAATCGTATTTTGATTACGACCAATGATAATCGAGGGTTCATTGATGTAAAAAAGCAAGATTGGTTCATCTAGAGGCATATTTTGTAATAAATACGTCTCAATAGCAAGATTTACTCGTGGATCACGTTCTTTGTCATTTGGTACATATAACATAGTTCCAACTCCTAACCCCTATTAAGGAATAAATTCGTTTAAATCTCAAAAACTTTATGCGGCTGAGCCAACTCGACAGGAATTTTCCCGCTAGCTGCTGCAGCTTGTCGACGCAGCTCTTCTAAATCGCCATGTTGCGGTAAATGAGTCAGAATTAACTTTTTAACTGCCGCATTTTTCGCAAATGTCCCAGCTTCGCCTGCGGTAAAATGTGCTTTATGTTTTTCGTTGCCGTCAAATAAGTAGGTGTCAGCTAAGAATAGATCCGCCTTTTTAGCAAACTCATTAAAGGATTCCAGATAACCTGAATCTCCTGTAAACACAAAAACAGCACCTGTTTTTTCTTCCACAAAACGCATCGCATAGCAAGGCACTGGATGAATCGTCTTCATAAACGTAACAAGAAACGGTCCAAGTTTCAATTCTTCTGCTTCAAAGTAAGCACGGCCTTCAGTAACACCATCCATTGTCAAATCGTTAAAATGAAATTCATCTTCCGTATGTCCATAAATCGGCAAAATAGGCTTTGGTGTTTGTGTTGGATACAGCTGCCAATAATATTGCAGCACTCCAAGATCCGCAATATGATCGTGATGATAATGAGATAAAATCACTGCATCCAAATCCAACGGATCAAGTTCCTTTTCCAATTCTACAAGAGTCGAACTGCCAGCATCCAACAATAAGTTAAATCCGTCAGCCTGCAGCAAATAACTGCTGGTTCCTTGACCTTCATACGGATACGCGCCTAAACAACCGAGTACGGTCAGTTTCATGCTAATTCCCCCTGATCAATTTTTTCCTTTAACGCTTGATCATAAAAAGCAGCACTTGCCGTATTTACATAGACTGCTACAAAAAGCAAACCCACGATCAATGCGACAAATCCTAAAATGTACCAGCCAATAAATGATAGTTGTAATAAGATATATTTCCCCCAGCGATCCTTTAATAAGATCCACGCACGCTTGATGCAATCGCCGACGCTCAAATCAGGATAATCAAATTTTACCCAAACAGCAAATTTAAAGATGATACTAATAATTGTTGTTACAAGTAAAAATAGTAACGTTGAGATGACATAAAGTCCTAATACACCAATGTTCATCAGCGTAGAAACACTTTCTGTGTTCGTTGTTAATCCACCAGTTGAAATCAGCGATACATATACACTGCTACCAGCTTGCAGCAGTAACGGGATGAAAAAGATCGCTGCCAAAACATATTGTACAATTTGGGAAAGAATATTGATAATCATCAATGGAACATAATAGCCCTGCTGAAAAACAACAAAAATTTGACCTAATTCAGCTCGACCACCCCGCACGACATACAAGCTGACATAATATAATGAGTAGCTAAAAGCAAAAAGTACTAAAATACCTAATAAAAATGAGATTCCTAACTGAATATTCGTATTATCAGTCATCGTAGAAACATTACTAATTGCTCCTGTCAGCAGCCCGACAATCACTACTAACCCTACATTAATTCCCCATTGACCATTAAGACGGTCTTTGGCTGTTTGACGATATTCACTAAGACGCATAAAGACACTCCTTCTTCGTTTTGTTGACCTTGATTAGCATGAATCGACTGCTCTCTGGCTTTGAACAGAATAATCTGACTAAAGTTGGACTGATATCCTTTTCCAAAGGCAGCAGCATCTTCCTATGACTCTGCTAATTTGGCTATTTCTTCGTTTAATTTCTTTATTTTTTGTTCAATCCGTTGTTTTTCAGGTGCAATCGGAACATTCGCAAAGGTTAATCGCTTAAATGTTTGCAATTCCTTTTTCAAGTGATCCACTTCTGTACGTTTTGTATCTATCTTCGTAGTCAAATCGCATTTCTCCTTTGACAGGAACCAAGGGACATAAAACAAACAACAACCTGTTTTAGTTAAAAAATTAGTAATTCTTGATTTCTCCAACTGTATCATAGTCTAAACGAGCAACAACTTCCGTCACTAATTTGACGGTATTAAAATAATCCTCTTCGTGAATAATTGATGTATGTGAATGCAAGTAACGGACTGGTACTGTGATAGCTAATGAAGGAACACCATCACGCGTCAAGTGCATTTGACCAGCATCGGTTCCGCCGCCGGCAATCACTGTATACTGGAATGGAATTTCTAATTCTTCAGCAACATCGATCACGAAATCCAATAATTTTTTATGAGGAACCATAGATGCATCATAGATCAAAATTTGCGGTCCTTTTCCCAGTACCGAATCTGCCTCTTTTGGTGTCATCCCTGGTGTGTCACCCGCAGTACCTGTATCTAAAGCAAAGGCGATGTCTGGATTCACAATATGCGAACTTGTTCGAGCACCCCGTAAACCAACTTCCTCTTGTACATCACTGCCGGCAAACAGTACATTATGATGCTCCCGTTTTGATAAATTCTCCAACACACGCAAAGCCACAGCCGTGCCAATCCGATTATCCCACGCTTTTGCTAGTAAGAATTTTGAATCATTCATTCGTTGATATTGGATATATGGTGTGACCATATCACCAGGGCGAATCCCCCATTCTTTGGCTTCATCATCACTTGACGCACCAATATCAATAAACATGTCTTTGATTTCGAATGGTCGTTTCCGAGCTTCTGGCGTCAACACATGTGGTGGTTTAGAACCAATCACACCATGAATAACCTTGCCTTTACGCGTTTTAATTTCGACCTGCTGCGCCAACATTACTTGATTCCACCAGCCACCAATCGTTTGAAATTCTAAAAAGCCTTTTTCGGTGATCTTGGTAACCATAAAGCCGACTTCATCTAAATGACCCGAAATAAAGACTTTCGGTCCGCCTCCGCCACCATGCTTGGCGATAACACTGCCTAGTCCGTCAAAGAAAATATCGTCAGCAAAATCCTTCGCATAATTTTTAAAGACTTCTCTGACCTCATCTTCATTTCCAGCGATGCCACGTGCTGAAGTTAAATCGATCAACAACTGCTCTTCCTGTTTTTCCACTCTTACTCCTCCTGCTTTGCTAAAAAATATAATTGCTTTGTGTTTGACTATCTAAAAAAATAATCGTTCAAATTCTCTTATAACGAGAAAGCTGGATAGCGTTTATCCATAAATTAGTATACCATTGTCAAAAAATTCTGCGTAGTATGTTGTATAATCACTACGAGGTGATGAAATGACACGTTTGTTGGCGATTGAATTAACTATGATGGTCATGCTGGAAAATGAAGCAGGGGAAATCTTGGTACAGGATCGAAAGAAGAAGGATTGGCCCGGCTGGACTTTTCCTGGTGGTCATGTGGAAAAAGAAGAAGGCAGCTATGAGGCTACTTTAAGAGAAATTGAAGAAGAAACTGGATTGGTGATCCAACCAGTTCTGCGAGGAACTGCTGAATGGAACAACTTAGCTAAGGAGACTCGTGAGCTGGCATTTCTTTATACGGCGACAGTCAAAAAGCGAACCGTTCCCAAAGATCTCTTATGGGTCAAAAAAACTGATTTAAACACACATAAGCTTGCAGGAACCTTGACCGAGTTACTACCAATCTTTTTCGGTGAAGAACAACAGATTTACTTTGATGTATAAAAATCAGCGTATCCTATTGCGGACACGCTGATTTTCCTTATACTTGAACCTTTTTATAAGCCAAACTTCCCTTTTCTCGCATCGTAATCAAATGGATCACCCAAAATGCTGCCGCAAATGCTAATAGCACGCCAGATTGGAATAGGAATTTATCCAGGAAGGCTTGATTGAAATCCACTGTTTTTCCGATTAATTCATTATTCTGGGCAAACCAATAGGTCGGGGTGAAAGCAGCAATTTTATTTACTACGTCTGGTAAAAACTCGCTTGGTACAAAGATACCGCCGACAAAACAGCTACCCATAATAAAGATATTATTGACCCCCGAAATTGCATCCTCATTTTTCATAATACTGGTAACCATAATCGAAAAGCCTACGATTGCTACAAAAAATGACACTGTATTGATCACGAAGTACCCTACTACCTGATCAAAACTGTTTCTAGTAACCAACATAACGAAGGCTAAAAATAGTACTAGACAAAAGATTGAGTAAAGTAAATTGCCAGTTGAGATTTTTCGTGACAGTTTTCGTCGCGATATAGGAGAACAGCTATTCCGACGACTGATTTCCTCGCGATTAAAGGCTAAATTTATCACTGCATAACCACTGAAAATCGACATAAACATCCCATAAGCCAATAGATTGTATATTTGACCCGAAACACGCTGTTTTTTCTTTTTATGATAGGTCGAATCAAAATTTACTTTTCCATCTTCTTTCAACGTTATCTGCGTTTTCTTTAGCAAGTCCTTTTGGCTGTCTTCCGGCATTTGTTTTTGATAGGTTAAATAGGTGTTTATAAAATTATTGACCGTCGTATCTACTAATGATTTAGAAAAGGTTGCCGGACGCGTCTTACTGGCTAATTTAACACCTTCTCCTTGTGCTAATTTCTCAGAAAAGTCTTTGGGGATTTCTAAAATATATTCTACTTCATCAAAATAGAGCGCATCGTCTAATGCTTTTTGCGAAGTATCCTTCAGCGTAATAAGATTATGCTGCTTAGCTAAATAATCAACGAAGCCTTTTTCGATTGCTGAATCATCCTCTGAAAGGATCGCAATTTTTGCCCCGGTTAATTTTTCCGCGTCTTTGGTTAGTTGCCCAGCGTAGAAAAAGGTGATCACAGCCATGATGATGATTCCTAGCAGCAAACTGCCCTTTTTTCTTTTTAAAATTTCCAGAATTGCTTTATAAGTGGTCATATTGCACCTTCCTTTCAAAAGAATAATTAAGCAGGATAAACACCACGCCAAATCCAATCAGCCAAATCAAATTGGTATAAAACGGCTTCAATGATTGATAGTAGAATAATTGGTAGAGACTTTCACTGATTAAATTAACGATATTAATCCGGCCTAAAAACGGCAGATTCACATCGATCCAATATTTAATTGACTGGGAACCCATCATTCCAGCTAGGAAACTCATAATCATAGAAATTGATATCCCGATCGAAATTTTTTGTTGAAAATCCAGTTTTGAAAACACATTACCAATTAAGGTTCCAAATGAAATAGAGGTAAAGGCACCTAAAGCGCAGACAAGCAATATATAGTTCCAATGATCACCAAACTCAACTTGATAAACAAATCGATAAAACATCAAAATCAAAACTGTTTGGACAAAGAATAGGACAAAGCTTGCCAGCATATTGGCAAACGAAACAAGTAATTTATTTCGAGGAATCAGACATAAGCGGATACCTTCAGGTGATTGATTGGCCTGCTGGTCATTTGCATTGCGCAGCCCCCACATGAATCCATACATGATCGTCATACCGACTAATGTAAAGAAGTAGAAGGATTTCAAATTGAAATTACCAGTACCATTTCCATCTTTTATATAGCTCTCCTGCTGAAGCAGCTGGCTGACCTCTTGCGGTTGAACCTTCCCAGTTGCCAATAAGGTTTCTACCTTTTTCGTATTTTGTAAATATTGATTCAATACTTCTTTTAAAACGGTCTGCTGTGTGTCGCTTTTACTGACAAACAGCTCAATCTCTTTTTCATCAATTGTAAAATAACCGGAAAGCTTATCATCGGATAACTGCTCTTGAGCTTTTTTCTTAGTCATTACTCGGCTTTTAAAAACCACTTTGCCATCCTGTTTGATTTCCTTTAACACATTTTCAAAGCGTTTTTGATTGGCTTCATTAGTAGAAACAATTCCAACTGTTGATTGTTCTATCCCACCAATCTTATCGAGATCGCCAAAGGCTAGATTAAACAGCAGACCTAATACTATGGGAAAAGCAAAGGTCCAAAAAAGCAAGCTGCGATTTCTTAACAGAACACGTAATCGATACGTAAACAAACGAATAAACATCTTAGCTCCCCCCTAATCTCTCAATTCTTTTCCGGTAATTTCTAAAAAGACATCATTTAATGTCGCTTCTTGTGTATGAATATTGGCGTACATAATTTTTTCAACTTCGAAATAATTTAAAATTGGCAGCAAGGCTTCCTTCAGCTCTTTCGTCGTCACACTTAAATAGTTTTCATCATAAATTACTTCGATAATTGATGGAAAAGCTCCTACCGCCTCAACTTGTTCTTGAGATAGCCCCGGAACTTCAATAATCAGTTTTTCATTCTCACGAACCATGTTTTTCAATTGTTCTTTGCTGCCTTCTGCAATCACTTGTCCTTGGTCAATAATAACGATATGGTTACACAAAATCTCGACCTCTTCCATATAATGCGTCGTATAAACGATCGTCGCACCCAGTCGATTTAACTCCTTGATACTATCCAAAATTTTGTTTCGGCTTTGGGGATCAACTGCGACAGTTGGTTCATCTAAAAAAATCAATTCCGGCTTATGAACAATCCCGCAAGCAATGTTCAACCGTCGTTTCAATCCGCCGCTCAGCTGTTTCGGATAAAATTTACGAAACTCCTCTAAGCCAACAAGCTGGATCACTTCTTCAACATATTGTTCGCGTTTAGACTTTTCTTGAACGTACAATCCACAAAAATAGTTGATATTATCCGTTACTGTCAATTCTTCAAAGAAGGCTATTTCCTGAGGGACAACCCCGATCTTTTGCTTAATGCTATACTTTTCCGGTCCCATTTCTTCTCCAAAAATCTTGATTGATCCGCGATCATAGGTCAATAATGAAAGAATACAATTGATAGTAGTGGATTTGCCGCTGCCATTTGGACCAAGCAATCCCAATATCTCTCCTTTTTTTACAGATAAATTTAAATGATTCAAGGCGGTGAAATCCCCATAACGTTTTACTAAGTTCTCGATTTCGATCAACATTTGAAAAACCCCTTTTCCTTTTCTTCTTACATTTACTATAATGAAAATAAGCATTTGCTTGTAGTGAGTTTGCGCCAATCATACGATGACAAATGTCATTTGATCCATACAAATTTCTATCTAAATCAAATGATTCAATGTTTGATGATGCAAATCGAACCTATTTTCCAGTAATCTGAGAAATAAATCCTTTAATACAAAGTAGGAGCCGCAATGAAAAATTTAAATAGTTATTCAATAGATTTTTTCTTTTTAGAATTAATTGGTATCCTGCTGCTTTTTCAACAGGATTTTAAACCGCAAATGGTAGTTTATTTGTTGGCTAGTATCCTCTTAGCTGGTCCCGCTCTATTGCTGAAGAAGGCTTTAGGGCAAGCATTAGGCGTTTTTCCTTTACTAATCCTGAGTTTTTTCTGGCCGCCCCTGCTCCTTTTCTTGCCCGCTAACCTGCGGATCGCTTGGCGCGAAGAGATTATTTGGAGCTGGGCGCTAATCGTCTTAGCAGTTCCCTTATTGCAAGATACCTACTCTTCACCAGAGCGTATGCTGATTATACTTTTGAGTAGCTTCGCGATCCTTTTAGCCTGGCGTGGAAAAAAACAGGTCGAAGTAAAAGAAGCCTTGCTGCAATTAAAGGATGACAGTTGGGAAAAGCAAGAACTGTTGAAACTGAAAAATCAGGAGCTAATCCAATCGCAGGAAACCTTCATCGATTTAGAAATTTCCGAAGAACGAAATCGGATCGCTCGCGACATTCATGATAATGTAGGCCATCTGCTATCTAGTGCGATTATTCAGCTTGGCGCGATTGAAGCGATCAATCAATCGGAGAAGTTAAAAAAACCGTTGAACCAATTACGGACAACGATTCATACAGGGATGGATAATATTCGCGAAAGTGTTCATGATCTTCACGAGACCTCACTTTCCTTTTCGAAGGGACTTGAGTTGTTAATAGCAGATTTTCAATTTTGTGAAGTGGAGATTCGAGGGAATATTCCAGAAGGTATGGATCAGGAGCAGGAACGAACACTGCTTATGGTGCTTAAGGAAGCATTTGCTAATGTGATGAAACATAGCAATGCTAGCAATGTAACACTTTCATTTAACGAGCTACCTGCCTTTTATCGACTGCAAATTCTTGATAATGGAACACTTGCTAAGAAAAGTGGAGATGGCATTGGGTTAAAAAGCATGCGTCAGCGCGTAGAACAAATTAACGGACAGCTTCACGTCTCACAAACTCCGGATAATTTTCTGATTCACATTGTTTTGCCAAAAGATAGTCAACCATCCTTTCACAATCACCATCGAACAAGAAAATAATATTCTATCCTGCTAGGAGGAGGTATGTCATGATTCGCGTTGTTGTTGTTGATGACGATCCGTTAGTAACGGAATCATTGAAAACTATTTTAGAAATATCTGATGAAATACACGTTGTTGGTACCGGAAATTCTGCACCAGAAGCCGTCAAACTCTATTTGCAGGAACGACCGGACGTTCTATTAACAGATATTCGCATGGGAAATAGCACCGGTATCGAAGCCGCAAAAGCGATTTTTAAACAGGTGCCAGAAGCCGTCATCCTATTACTGACGACTTTTTCCGATGATGAATATATCCGAGAAGCCCTGCAGATCGGTGTCAAAGGCTATTTAATCAAGCAGGAGCTGGGCAGTATCGTTCCTGCAATCAAAGCTGTATACAATGGGCAGACAGTTTTTGGAACAGAGATCGTTGGAAAATTAGCTTCGATCTTAACAGATCAATCTCCTCAAAAACAACCAGTCATTGACTTATCTGAAAGAGAGGAAAGCATTCTCATTGCAGTGGCAAATGGCAAAAACAACAAAGAGATCGCCCAAGAGCTCTTCTTAAGTGAAGGCACTGTTCGTAACAACATCAGTCAGCTATTAGATAAATTAGGAGTTCGTGACCGAACACAGCTAGCGATCTTCTATTATAAAAATTATCAATAAGAATTGACTAGAGTCCTAAAGAATATTTTTCTTTGGGCTCTTTTATTCTGCCATTTGAAGAGGCAAAAACTATACGCACCTAAAATTAAATCACTCATCTTCTCTTCTTCTTAATACTACTCTCCTTATTTTTCCCATTGTGCTCTTTCTGATACCAATTCTCAATCAAACTCTGGACATAAGCCTCTTTATGCGTAAGCAATCTCTTCTTTTTAGTCCTCTGCGGTTTTGTCGTTGGTGGAGCAGAAACATCGTCTATGGTTTTCGGTGTAACTTTGTCTTTTAACAACGTTTGTGAACTCTGCGATTCTATCACAGGTTCGAGAAAAGATTTCTGGATTTCCAGTTCATCATCTGCTGGTTCTTCCGTCTCTTCTTCAGTAAATATAACACGGATATTTTCCAAACTAACCACATCAGGATGTCCGACGCGAACCATTGTCAGTAAATCCTGATCATTCATCGTACTCAGATCAACACCTGCTGGCACAACGATCTCGATCGTCTTCACTTCTGGTGTTTCTACTTCTGAATTTAAGACACACTCTTCCTGTTGATCTGCTGGTTGTTCCACCTGATCGACTTCTACAACTGTCTCTTTAAATGTCTCTTTTGTTCCCGGACGCTTTGCTTGAATAAATTTTACAAATCGTCTTACACCAGCAGCTGTCTCAAAGAGTGCCACAGTCGTTAGGATTTCCAGAAGTTCAGAAGTTTCTGCCCTTGAGCGTGTTTCGTCTGCATCCGCAATTGTTAAGGTATGCTTTTTACCTGACGCGTCTTCAAAGGCAGAAATGATCCGAAGAGTCAGCGCTGAATTCTGAGCCTTCTCTGTTCCAGGAGTATCTAAAAGTTTTTTATTTGAACGAGCTTCTTCGGTTAAACGATAGTATTCCTTTTTGTCGTTAAACAAGCGATGAACGACCTTATCCCAATCTCCGCTTTTTTTGAAATAATCTTTAAAATAGGCGCAGTATTCACGCAGCACATCACTAGGCTCCGCTGTCAGAAACACCTCACAAACCAATTCTTGGCAAAGAAAAGAAAAATCACTAACAACAAGCGAATTTCGTACCATGACAACTACAAGGTATTTAATGAATGTAGCAACATCTTGAGAAAATTTAAAATAGCTAGTAATTTTCGCCTCAAGTGTGGCTCTTTTTACACCAAACAATGTTCTTTGTAATAACGGTTTTTTCTGCTCAATTGTTTTCATTAAGAAATGCTCCTTCCAGCGATGTATGCGCTTTTTTATAATAAAATTATAACATTATCAATAAAACAAAAGTAAATTTAGCATAAATTTGGAGTTATTTACTTTTTTCTATAGAAAAAGAAAAATTATCATTTCCTCTTTTTAGCTGTATTTTATTAACACAATTAAAATCACAAAGCCATTTAACCATAACTTTTCTATGTTCGTTATTAGAACAGAAAAAAAGAACACCTCAAGACAAAATTAAGTCTCAAAGATGTTCTGATTAATGTTTGTGAATCACCATTAAAATCTCTAAAAAAGAACTATTTTAGATGAAATTAACGCTTTAAAACCGCTCTTTTTCTTTACTAATCCAGCCGATAAATCAGACAATCACAAGTTCACAAGCGTAATTTCCCTATTTCTATTTTATCGCTTCGGGATTCATTTCTTGCCATTCTTTGCTTAGGAAATAACGATTATTGATCGTATAATTCTCACCTTGAGAATTAGAGCTCTTCAAAAATGGAGCAATTTCTTTATCTGCCGCCAGCCAGCCCTTCCATCCTAAATGAATCGTATCTTGCATAAAGTAGGGCGTATTTTGCTGAGTTGAGTAGTCAGCGATATTGGTAAAGCCCTGCGATGTTAATTGGTATTTGATTTTAGCAGAAAATTGCTGCAGCATCTCATCAGAAAGACCCGTAAATTTTGCCCAGCGGCCATTGACTGGTGGAATGATAAAGAGTACCTTCGCATGCTTTTTCGCTAATTGATCAAGCGCCAATTGAAAATCGGAAAACTCTGGAGAATAGCGATAATCCCATTTTCGTTGCGAATTGGCAAATCGATCCATATGTGGTTCGATCCTGCGTTTAAAGAAATGCTGTTGAATCCCAAATTCATTTCCTTGGGTCGCCTGCTTGCCTAAACGATTGGCTAACTGATTCAATTTATGGGGATCATAATTTTCAGGCAGTGCTTTGACATTTTTATCGATAGCCTTCTGCTTACTAATCATGCCGATTGTACTGAACAATTCGTCCTCTCGTTCTAACATGTTTAATTTTAGTCTGCTGAAGGTGACATCCGTTTGGTCTGGTAAATTTCCCGCCATCACTGCATCTAGCATTCTTTCTAACCGTTCATCTTTTCTTACCACTCCATAGTGAGTCAAGCGTTGAGCCAAATATTTATCACTAGATTGAACTTTTTTGAGATTCATTAGCCAAGTCAAGGTCTGCTCTGGGGAATAATAGGCATCAAAGTAATCACGTTTGATCCCATTTTTAACAAACCATTGTGGGGAAATGATGAATACAACCTTGCGATCCTTCAACTCATTTCCCAATGACTGCATCATCATAAATTGGGTCAATGATTGGGTTCCAGGCGCTCCCATCAAAAAAGGCGTGTAGCCGCGATCATACTTTTCGGCTAAGACCGATGGATGGAAGGGACTGATTCGGCTCAATTCAGAAGAGCCGAAAAATGGGACGTAATGATCGGTACTTAGAGCTTCTTTTGTAATACTGTTTCCTCGCAAAACATTTCCAGCCATTGAACTTGAAGCAGCTTTGATCAGCTTTGGATCATTGCTGTTGATTTTAAATGGGGAAAAAAACAGAAGAACCAATAATACTGCCGCTAAAAGAATCGGCCCAAAGATACCGAAAAGTTTCTTTTTCATTAAGCCTGTAAAGCTTTCACTTGTTCAATAATTTTATTTGGTGTGTTCCATTGCGCGCGGTCAAACTCTGAAACAGGTACTTGCACATCTAACTGTCCTTCAATTTCAACCAATAGCTGAACGGTTGCTAGGGAGTCCATCAATCCTTCCTCGAATAAATCTACCTCAGGATTTTCTCGAACTTCCTCTGTTCCTGTGATATCTTCTAAAATACTAAATAATGTGTCTTCCATGTTACTCGCTCCATTTCGTTTTTTTGTAGTCTAGCTGTTTATCTTCCTAGAAAGAAATTGTGAAATATTAATTTATCCAAAAAACCTGAGAAGATCAAAAAGCTCAAGCAGACGGCGTTGAAGGTTAAGAAAATCGCCAACGCATGGGTAAATTTATTGGATGGAATCTGCTTCTTGTGTTTCTTCTTGAATCGCAGCCACGCATCTGTCAAACAAATCAATGCGGCATGATAGAAGCCATACAAGATGTAATACCAAGTCAAGCCGTGCCAAACGCCCATGATCAGGAACAAAGCAAAGTAGCCGACATTTGACGCGACGATCCGACTCTTGAAGGTTTTCTTTTTAATCAAGGTGAACATCAAACGCATATAAATATAATCGCGAAACCAAAAGGACAAGGTCATGTGCCAACGATTCCAGAATTCTTTGATGTTCCAGGATAAGAACGGCTTATTAAAGTTCGGTGGTGTCTCATATCCCATCAGCTTGCTGGTACCTACTGCAAACAGGCTGTAGCCAGCGAAATCGAAGAACAAATACATACTATAGACATACATATAGCCGACTAGGCCCCAAGAAATACCACCATGCTGCATCGCCATTCGATCAACGATTGGCAGAAGCACTTGACCAAAATAATAGCCGATTACAAATTTATATAAAAAGCCGACAAAAATATCGTGAACACCAGCACCTAATAAATCGACGTATTTTTCTGGTGTAGGCGGCTCCTTCAAATCCTTTTCAAAGCGGCGATACCGATCGATCGGACCAGAGGAAATCGTTGGGAAAAACAGCAGGAACTTGATATAGTTCAACGGGCTGTATTCCTTGATCATCCCATCCCGCATTTCCATGATGATCTGAACCGATTTAAAGGTCAGATAAGAAATCCCTAGAAATCCAAAGATGGAGTTTTCTCCATCTATAAATGGGGTGATCTTAACTAAAATCAAAGGAACGATACTTAAAAATACGGCTAAGTAAAAGATGCCCGCTTGATTCTTGTTTTTACGATAATGGTTGTAACACCAAACAAGAATACTTTGGAAGATCACGTAGCCGATCAATGCCAGCCCTTGGCGATAATCCTTTCCGCCAAAAGAAACATACAAGAAGAACAGTGTGTGCAGTGACTGGTACCAGCCGATTCGTTTACCGCGAATCAGTAGACTTATTATCAGCGGCAACAGTGCCACACATAAGATAATGAAATAAATCGGTGACGCATAAGGCACCATGTGAGGAATCAACATCAGCTATTCACCTCGTTAATTAGTCGCTTGCGATCAATTTTGCCGTTTGCCGTCCGCGGTAATTGATCGACATAGACAAATTTTTGCGGAATCATGTAGTCCATGACAGCTTCCGCTAATTCTTCTTTCACTGCCTTGCTTAGCTGATACGTTTTCTCAAAGTCATTGTCATTGGCAACAACATAAGCCACTAATTGCTGAACCTTGTGGTCTTGATACTTGGGAACCACTGTCGCCTGCTTAACATAAGAAACCTGTTCTAAATGATGATCGATGTCTTCCAATTCGATTCGAAAGCCGTGCAGCTTCACTTGAAAATCAATCCGTCCTTCATATAGCAGTAACCCATCCTTCTGAAGTCTTCCAGCATCTCCTGTACGATAAGCAGGAACGCCATCGATCTTGAAAAAGGCAGCTGCCGTTTTTTCTGGATTATGCATGTAGCCCTTTGAAACACTCGGACCTTTAATAATGATCTCCCCGGCAATGCCGTCTGTTACTGCTCGATTTCCGTCATAAATCAGAACTTCGGTATCTTCTTTGATATAACCGATCGGCACACGATCATATTTGCTTAACACCTCTTCAGTCACTTCAATTTGCGTCATGGCAACCGTTGCTTCCGTTGGCCCGTAAGTATTAAAGACCTTCGCATGCGGAAAGCGCCGTAATAACTCTTCTGCCGTCTTTCTTGGCAGCTCCTCTCCACAGAATTGGAAAATCTTCAGTGAAGGCACATGTTCGCCATCAAAGGTCTTCTCCATTAGACAGATATCCATGAATGACGGTGTTGATACCCAGACCTCCAAAGCTAAATTTGGTAAAAAGTTGAATAATTTCTTGAAATCATTGATCACTGCTTTTTCCATCGGAATTAATGTTCCACCGCTGCAAAGTGCAGGATAGATACTCATAACGGATAAATCGAAGGAATAGGGTGCCTGCGATAAAAAACGCATGCCCGCTTCGATCTCAAAATCCTTTAGATTCCAATTTACAAAACTCAATAAATTTTTGTGACTAATCTGAACACCCTTCGGTACCCCAGTCGTTCCAGAAGTGAAGATGATATAGAAGGTTTCATCGCCCATCACTGGCTGCAATTTTTCATATGCATGTTCTGTTGTAAAAATCTCAGCTAGTTTTTCAGGCGACACGACTGGAATCGTCACGTTTAATTCTTCTGGCCAAGGCAAAACACTTAAAATCATTGCTGGCTGTGCTACCTTTAGGATCAGTTGGATACGATCCAATGGGGTAGTTGATTCAATCGGAATATAGGCATGTCCGCTTTTGGCCGCTCCTAAGAAACTGGCGATCATAGCAAATTCCAATTCTCCGAAGACAACAATCGGTGTTTTAGCTTCTATATTTTGATTCAAATAGTGTGCTAAGTTATCTGACCACTGACGTAATGTTTGATAACTGAATTCTTCCTTTTCTGATTGATAAGCGAGTGCCTCTGGCTTTTCATTAGCCCATTGGTCAATCGCTGTAATGATATTTTGCATGTTGGTCCCCTTCCCGTTCAGTTCAAGAACGAACTCTTTTCAATCGATTAAAATTCGTTATAGATAAAATTACCGCCTTGGATACTCTTGTAATGGTATAAGTAAACGAGTATTAAAAGGACGGCAAAGTAGAAAAGCGTCTTTCCAATAAAACTTAACCAGTAACGAGTAGCGGGGCGTTTAAAAAATTTCTTCATCCGATCGCCCTCTCCCTTTTATTTAGTACTCATTATAGGAGGATGCCAAAAATCTACCATTTGTTTTTCTTACATATACCGCTTTCAAACGAACAGTTTTGTCACATTGGTATCCACGGCGTTTAGAACATTTTTTTAATGGAAAAACTGCCTGCTATCATTGGTTTTCTGCCAATGTAACTGGGAAGATAACTAGACGAAAAAACAGGATATACCGAATATCGATACATCCTGTTCTTAAGATTTTATGAAAGCTTTTTCTGATATACGCACGTTGCCCAATAAAATAGCGCATAGACCACCAGCATCAGTCCACAAAACAGATAGACAAATCCATAGTTGGCATTTTTGGCAATGTGAGAAATGACCGAGATAGCTAACATACTATGAATCAGAGCCAAAATCGCTGGAATAAAGAAAACCACTCGATTTTCACGCTTAATTTCTTGATAAATTGTTTTATCGGGTATTCCCATTTGTCGTAATAAACCATATTTCTTTCGCTTTTGCTTAAACTCAGAAAGTTGCCGCAGTGTGACCATACTTGCTGTCACAATGATAAAGGTGGTGGTCACAAAGGTCACTACGAACAGCACCAACCCCATACTGCTGCGAGTCATTCGATAAACTTCTTGATACGAGGTATACTCGGAACGATATACCGTCGACCCATCTTTATTAGTTCCTTCTCCTTCTACAATATCTCCGACAATCTGTTCATTTTTCCAAGTCAGATCATAATGTATCGGATAATCCCAATCGCCCTTCAGGTTTGCACGAATAACCTGATTCAGCTTATTCTCAAAACGATCTTCTACATCGATCACCTCTAACGCATAAGAAATGCCTGATAATTCATCAAAAAGTTCATCAGAAACGACAATCATTCCCGTACCATATCGCAAGCTCGTATCACCAAAAAAATTGGGGTGCGTTTCTTGAACCTTTAGCTTCTGACTTTTCAAATATATGATTTTACTGTAACGAGCATAATCATTCAGATAACGCTGATAGGAGCTCAAAACAACTGTCGAATCAGCAGACTTTAACTGAATATTCTGCAAGGTAGGATTGGTTTTTCGAAAAGCCAGATAATCAGATATCGAAACGACATCCGTAATTTCCGGCTGAGAATTTACACCCTCTCCAGAAATTGCTACGCTTTGTTTGGCTGGCACTGCTTTTAAGTGTAAGGTCTGCCGTTGATAAGGAGCAACGCTTTGCAGCTTCGGTTCTAGCTTCTGATAGCTTTGTTGTGTCATCATTACAGAGGCCGGAGCAATTTCATCAACTAAACGCATTTGTAGTGACACAAGTGCCGCCATTCCCCCTAAAATCGCCAATGCTAAACCTAACGCAACTGTGATAGAACCCAAAAAACGCCATTCACTAAATAATCGTAATTGCCATTCGCTTCTTGATAGCATTCCCAAATTTTTGTTTAAGCGCTTTGGCCGATAGGAATTATACCAGCGCAATGTAAAAGCAAAAAATAAATAGCTGCCAAATACACATAGTAAAAAGATCAAGCCCATTAACAAAGCATTGCCTCGAAGCAAGCCGAAACGATCACTGGCTGTCCGGGAAAAAACAACATAGGTCATCGCCATTCCCCAGCCGCTTAATAAAAAGAGAGCCCCGATACTACCAGCGATTTTCTGCGGCAAAGATACCTTCATCGCTTGAATTTTACGTAAGCGAAGCGTCTTTAAATGTGAAAACTTAGACCCTGATACCAGCCATAAAATCTGGAAAGAAACAACCGCCAATATAAAGAGCACCACTAAGCCAGTTGCTATGATCGCATCGGTCGAGAAAAAGAAATGCACTCTTAGCGGCAGGTCCATAGCTTTCACAAGAATCATACTAAACAGCTTAGAAAGCAAAACTCCAACGCCGATCCCGATTACAAAAGAAAAAATCCCGATAAAGAAAATTTCTAAAATGAACCAGAGACAAATCTGATAGTAGTTCAATCCATATAAATGGAAGATGCTGATATCCTTTCGCCGATTTTCTATAAAAAAACGATTGGTATTCGTCATAAAAAACAGCAAAATCAGTACAACCGCAAAACTGCCGAAGCCTAACATCCCAACTAGCTGTGTATTTTTTCCAGCACTGCGAATTAACGGCTGCTCATAGGTCATCGCTGTAAAAGAATAATAAACCATTACTGCAAAAATCAGACTGAAGAAAAAAATCAAATAGTTCGACAACTGCTTTTTAAAGCTTCGCCAAACGATTTTAATCAGCATTGGCTTTTCCTCCTCCGCCGATCGTTGCCTGCATATCAATGACCTTTTCAAAAAAATCCTTGCGAGAAGAACGCCGGACAATTTCAGAGAAAAAACGCCCATCTTTAATAAACAATACTCGGTTACAATAACTAGCAGTGTAAGGATCATGGGTCACCATTAAGATTGTGGTTTCCTCATGAAGATTCACCTCATCTAAATAATTCAAAAATTCTGAAGCAGACTTAGAATCTAAAGAGCCCGTGGGTTCATCAGCAAACAAAACCAATGGACGGCTGATCAAAGCGCGGGCCGCTGCTGTTCGCTGCTGCTGCCCGATGGATATTTCTTCCGGGTAACGTGCTAAGATCTGCTCAATCTTCAAAATTTTCGTCAACCGAAGCACCCGTTCTTCAATCTCTTCATTAGAGAGCTTACTGACAGTCAATGGCAAAATAATATTATCCTTAACTGTTAAACTATCGATTAGATTAAAGTCCTGAAAGATAAATCCTAAATTTTCCCGCCGAAAATCCGTCAAACGAGCCTCTCGCATCTGGGTAATATCTGCTCCGTCGATTTTAACGGAACCCATTGTCGGCAATAAAATTGTGGAGAGGATATTCATCAAGGTCGTCTTCCCAGCTCCACTAGGTCCCATAATACCGATGAACTCGCCTTTTTCTACACTGAAGTTCAGGTCATTTAAAACCGTGACTTTATTGTTTCGTGTGCCAAAGCTTTTACTAAGATGCTGCACATCGATCATTTTTTTCATGAGTGCCTCCTTATTCGTTTTAATGTAATTATTTTTTTCTAAAAGAAAAAATTAGGTTGATTCGAATGCCGTATATCATTCAACTAAAGTGTTCAATCAATGTATTAGCTAATTTTGATAATTTCTTTTTTGCCTACGTCTCCTGCAAAAAGTTGAACTGACATCCTTATTCGTTTTAATGTAATCATTTTTTCTAAAAGAAAAAATTAGGTTGATTCGAATGCCGTATATCATTCAACTAAAGTGTTCAATCAATGTATTAGCTAGTTTTGATATTTTCTCTTTTGCCTACGTCTCCTGCAAAAAGTTGAACTGACATCCTTATTCGTTTTAATGTACTATTTTTCTCAAATAGAAAAATGAGTTGGCCCTTGTCTGACGCAGCAGTGATCAACATATTCAAAAAATTAATATGACGAATACTTATTTTTAATATCTAAATTTTTTTCTTTATGGTATCATATTTGAGGCGGATTCCTATGTGAAACGTCCTTCAATAGTCTTACAATTTTTTCACTTTTTTGGAAAAATATTTTTCAGTTATTTTATCATAAAGGGAAGCTTGACCTCATCAGTTTTCTTATATCTTTCAGTAAACGAGCACACTATATATAGTGTGCTTTTCTTTTTTTGACAAAAAATAATACTATATATCGTTGCAACAAACTCAGAAATGCTATATGATTGATAATGAACTTTAAAGGAAATGGAGTGTTTGCAATGATGGAAATCCACACAAAAGATTCGTTGTTCAACGAATATCAACCGTCGCTAAAAAATATTAAGGTCGTAAAACGTGATGGTCGTCACACAGCATTTGATGATCAAAAGATTTATGATGCTTTAATCAAGGCAGAAACGAAAATTAAAGGATCTGTTGATCCATTGGCTCATGAACGTATCCAGTCAATCGTTGAGCGTGTAGATGCAGAAATTTCAGAACGTTTTACTAGCGATATCAAAATATATGAAATCCAAAACATCGTGGAGCATACATTATTAGAACACAACGAATATGAATTAGCGGAAGAATATATCAATTATCGGACGCGCCGCGACTTCCAGCGCAGCAAAGCCACCGATATCAACTTTACGATCGGAAAATTGATCAACAAGGATCAAACCGTCGTTAACGAAAATGCCAATAAAGATAGTGATGTCTTTAACACGCAGCGTGATTTAACAGCTGGAATTGTCGGCAAATCAATTGGTTTGAAGATGCTGCCGCCTCATGTGGCGAACGCGCACCAAAAAGGCGACATCCATTATCATGATTTAGATTATCATCCATATACACCGATGACCAACTGCTGTTTGATTGACTTCAAAGGCATGTTGAACAACGGCTTTAAAATCGGGAATGCGGAAGTTGAAAGTCCTAAATCAATCCAAACAGCAACAGCCCAGATTTCACAAATCATCGCCAACGTGGCTTCAAGCCAATACGGTGGCTGTTCAGCAGACCGTACGGACGAATTATTAGCTCCTTTTGCGCGTCTAAATTACGCAAAACACTTAAAAGACGCTGAAGAGTGGATCGATGACCCTGAAAAACAAAAAGCGTTCGCGAAACAAAAAACACGTAAAGATATTTATGACGCGATGCAAAGCTTAGAATATGAAATCAATACCCTATTTACTTCAAACGGACAAACGCCTTTCACTTCTCTTGGCTTTGGTCTTGGAACAGACTGGTTTGAACGTGAAATTCAAAAAGCGATTCTGCAAATCCGAATCGAAGGTCTAGGCAGCGAAAAACGGACAGCAATCTTTCCTAAATTGATCTTTACTTTGCGTCGTGGTACAAACTTAGAACCAACTGATCCAAACTACGATATCAAAGAATTGGCGTTAGAATGTGCAACTAAACGGATGTATCCAGATATCTTGAACTATGATAAATTGATCGAATTAACCGGCAGCTTCAAAGTGCCAATGGGATGCCGCTCATTCTTACAAGGCTGGAAAAATGAACAAGGAGAAGAAGTCAACGCAGGTCGTATGAACCTTGGCGTTGTTACCTTAAACTTACCGCGGATCGCTTTAGAGTCTGGCGGCAACAAAGAAAAATTCTGGTCTCTATTAGAAGAACGCCTGCAAATCGCCAAAGACGCGTTAGTCTTCCGTATCGATCGTTGTAAAGAAGCTACACCAGCAAACGCTCCGATCCTTTATCAATATGGCGCGTTCGGCAAACGTCTGAAACGGACCGATGCGGTTAACGAATTATTCAAAAATAAACGGGCAACGATTTCTTTGGGCTATATCGGACTTTATGAAGTAGCCAGTGTCTTTTACGGCGGCGAATGGGAAAACAATCCAGAAGCAAAAGACTTTACCATTGACATCATGAAAGACTTGAAAGAACACGCCGATGCATGGGGCAACGAATATGGCTACCATTTCAGTGTGTATTCAACACCAAGTGAAAGCTTAACTGACCGCTTCTGTCGTTTAGATACAGAACGTTTTGGTATTGTCGAAAATATTACAGACAAGGACTACTATACAAATAGTTTCCATTACGACGTTCGTAAAAATCCAACACCATTTGAAAAACTAGACTTTGAAAAGGATTATCCTAAATACTGCTCTGGCGGGTTTATCCATTATTGTGAATACCCTGTTCTTCAACAAAATCCAAAATCATTGGAAGCTGTGTGGGATTACGGTTACGATCGCATCGCCTATCTAGGAACGAATACACCAATTGACCACTGCTACGAATGTGGCTTCGAAGGTGACTTCAAACCAACCAAACGTGGCTTTGAATGCCCACAATGCGGCAATCACGATCCAAAATCATGTGACGTAGTCAAACGGACTTGCGGATACTTAGGAAACCCTCAAGCACGTCCAATGGTGCACGGACGTCACGAAGAAATCGCCTCACGTGTAAAACACATGTAAAAAAAAACTCAACGAACATTCTTCGTTCATTGAGCCAAACAGAAATACGATTGACAGGGACGGCGCTCTTTGCCGCTCCCTGTTTTACTTGAAAGGGGAAAAATATGCGTAATCCTAAACCAAAAGAATGGCTGGCCAGCGAGTTGAGCCAACAATATATCGCAGACTACAAGGCCTTCAACTTTGTTGATGGCGAAGGCGTCCGTAACAGTCTTTACGTCAGCGGCTGTCCCTTTGCCTGTGAAGGCTGCTTCAACGCGGCTTCGCAAAATTTTCATTACGGCAAGCCTTTCACTCAAGAATTAGAAGACCAGCTAATTGCGGATACCGCTCATGACTATGTCCAAGGTGTGACCTTCTTAGGCGGTGAACCCTTCTTAAATACGCAGGTCTGCTTAAAAGTTATCAATCGAATTCGCGCTGAATTCGGCGATACGAAGGACATCTGGTCTTGGAGCGGCTACACCTTTGAAGAACTGTTGTTAGACAGCGATGATAAGCTAGAAATGCTAAGCAAGATCGATATTTTAGTTGACGGTCGTTTCGAACTCTCAAAGAAAAACTTGATGCTACAATTTCGTGGTAGTTCCAACCAACGCATCATCGATGTAAAAAAATCATTGGCTAAAGGTGAAGTCGTCATTTGGGAGAAGCTTCATGACTCCGAAAAAGCTTTCGAGCAAATCAAAAAGAGCGAACTAATTTGAACGCTCTTCCCACAAAGGCAACACAATATTTTCAAATGCAATGGGATCAAGATTAGTCAGAGTAATTCCGACTAAGCGGATCCCTTTTTCTACGCCGCCAATCTCCTCCCAAATCAAACTGGCCTGTGAAAACAAGTCTTCTTTCTTTTCTATGTAATAAGGCAAAGTGACCCGTCGTGTGACTGTCGTGTAATCCGCATAGCGAACTTTAAGAACAACCGTCTTGCCGTGACGCTGTACGCGTTTTAAGGAGCCCTCGACTTTTTCCGCCAATTGCCTTAACTGACTTAACACCTCATCATCTGTCGATAACGGGCGGCCATACGTATGTTCTTTCCCGACAGACTTTCGTTCACGCGTGATACTAACAGGTGAATCATGGATTCCCCGTACCTTTCGATACAAGGAATAGCCCATCTTGCCGAATTCTTGAATCAGGAACATTTCACTCTTCTCGTACAAGTCCGCTCCAGTAAAAATTCCCAGCTCATTCATTTTAGGAACAGTCTTCTTCCCTACGCCATGAAATTTCTCAATCGGCAAACGTTTTAAAAAGACGACGGATTCCTCTGGCGAGATTACTGTCATTCCCTGAGGCTTTTGGTAATCCGAAGCCAGCTTGGCCAGGAACTTATTGTAGCTGACTCCAGCAGAACAGGTTAATTGCAGCTCCTGCCAAATCTCTTGCTGAATCAGACGAGCAATTTTGATGGCCGAACGCGCATTGATCTTATTTTCCGTTACATCCAGATAAGCTTCATCGATCGACACCGGCTCAATAATATCCGTATAGCGATGAAAAATTTTTCGAACCTGTTGTGAAACAGCACTGTACTTAGCATGGTCACCAGGCTTAAAAATAGCCTGAGGACACAATTCATACGCCTTCTGGGCACTCATCGCCGAATGAATCCCATAAATCCGAGCCTTGTAATTCGCCGTCGTCACGACACCCTTGCCGCCAGTATCAGAAGGATGACGAGCGATTACTAAAGGATGCTTCGCCAGTTCCGGATCGTCCCGTTCCTCGACGGAGGCAAAAAAAGCATCCATGTCAATATGGATAATTTTTCGCGATGTATCATTTTTCAAAGGAAAAACCAAATCTGCCATTCTGCTCTCCCCTTCCTATCTTATCTTCATTATAACCGAACGTCTGTTCAGAGACAATTATTCCCACTAGAAGATAGAAAAACATAATTTCTGCAAAAAAAAGAACAACCTGTCCTATCAAAAACAATAGAAACAGCGTTGTCCGAATAAGTTTTTTAAGTCAATTACCTTATCTCTCGATTAAGTTCACTTTGCGAATCATCAGCTTGTCTGCCGATCCGCGTTGGAACTCCTGCGGCTCACCAAAAATTTCAGCATAGATGACCTTGTTGTGCTCCCGCCGCCTTAGCTGGTAGATGATCTTTCCAGTATCCTCCAGCTCCTTCATCATTTCTGTCACACCGCCAAAGCCGGTTTTCTTCGTGATAAAACCAGTCGCCACCATGCGTTCATCCAAATAGCGCGCCGAAATCACCGAACCTTTGGCTAATGTTGTTCTTAGAGCTGTCGCTAATTCCTCTAATTCTTCAGGAACAGGTAATTCTCGTTCCACTGGTTGATATAACGTATCTCGCAAGGTATTTAACTCCTCTACTAAGGCTTCATACTGTTCCTTAGTCAGCATCACACCAGCGATTTTTTCGCGGTTAAAAATATAAACCCCGGTCTCTGCTTTACGAGCTTGAGCAAAAACATCCATTGGTGATTTTTTTACTTCTGTAATTGAAGATGTCGGAACATCTAACTTTCGCAATCCCATTCTGCTCTCCTCCTACTTCCTAGCCCTTCAAATGAAAGAACTACCCCTTATTTTCAACTGTATCCCCTTCTACAAATCACGCGAATGTTCAAGAAACACGTGAAATAGAATGACACTCTTATCGTAGTCCTCATCATTATAGCATAACCTTTCTTTAAGAAAAATCTTGATCCAATTTTCCTTAATCAGATAATAAAACCGTCTGATATCTCTCTTGAATCAATAAAGAAGAGTCTAAAGTGGGCGTCGTTTTCAAAGCAACTTGATGACTTGCAACCACAATGTTTTTCAAGGCCAAAGCCAGCCCTTCATTTTGACAATTCCTTAGCATCGGAATTTGCCGCTTTACTTCCCTACTAAGATGATCATAACTTGACGGAACCGGTCCCTGCTTCCATTTTAAATTGAAGAGTAGTATTGGAAGTCCTTGAGATAGTCCAAAGAAAAGATCAAAAAGCTTTACGTTGAATGTACTCCTTAATAGTTCGCCTTCCAAAGCAATCGTTTCTTCAATAATTCTACTCGCCTTCCTGACTTCCTGATATAAATCAGTCTGATATTGTTGGTGGCAATGGTAAAACTCAGTAAAGCTTTGAAAATGATAGCGCAAATGATCAAAGAAGAAAAACTCTGTTAAATTTCCCTGTAAATCGAATTTTTCAATGAATCGGCTGATTAGTACTTTATCTGGATACAATACCTGGTTCACTGAAGGTGTTGGTTGATCTTTATAATACTGTTCGATTTGCTGGTAGACCTCGCCTTCTTCAAAATAATAAAAATCTCTCAAATAGCGTAATTGTAACAATAAAATGATACCTGGATCACCTAAAAGCCTGCCTGCTCGTCGATTTACCCAAAGGTTCAAATGAATCAGTTGTCGATTCAGTTCTCTCATTTTTGTGTAATCTGTGTCAGCAGAAGTCTGTTGCCAAAGAAATTGTTTGAAAAGTTTAAAGCGTGGATCTTCTGTTAACACTTTCCGATGAAGCTCTAAGAAATTTGGATGGTGCTGCCGATTAATTCGCCATGGTTTTCCTTTTATCACATAGCCCTTTTGCTGTAATTCATCACTATAACGCATCGCTGTTCGAATACTCACCTTTAGTTGCTTAGCCATTTCAGTAATCGTGTACTGTTCTTTATTTATTAATTCAAGTAGCTGCAAATAGCCCTGGGTTTTCTTTCTTATTATAAATTGCCAAATCATGCCTTGTGTCTCCTCTTTTACTCATTGAATTTCCTCTTCTTTAAAAATAACATAAATAGACACAAAGTTTTTTATCAACTTTTTTTCAAAAAAAAAAGCGTCTGAATTCTCAGACGCGTAAAGTCATAGCATTTATCGCCACAATAATCGTACTTAAGGACATTAAAATCGCACCAATAGCGGGACTCAGTAAAATTCCGATAGGTGCTAAAATACCTGCCGCTAAAGGGATTGCTAAAATATTATAACCGGCACCCCACCAAAGATTTTGTATCATTTTACGATGTGTTTTCTTCGCCAAACGGACAAATTTTAAAATATCCTGTAAATTGCTATTAGTCAACACAACGTCAGCCGAATCAATCGCAATATCAGTTCCAGCACCGATCGCCATTCCGATTGTCGCTCTAGCTAAAGCAGGAGCATCATTGATCCCATCTCCTACCATCATGACTTTCTTACCATCATCGGTGTAGCGTTTAATAATTTTTTCTTTATCATCTGGTAATAGCTCGCCAAAAAATTCTTTAAGACCCAGATAATCAGCCACTGCTTTTGCAGCCTCTTGATTGTCTCCAGTCAGCATAACAGGTTCGATTCCAGCATTACGCAAGTCTTTGATGAACGCTTTGGCTTGTGGCTTTATCGAGTCTCCCATCGCAAAGAAAGCAACCAGCTCTTCATCAATTAATAGGAAGGAAATCGTATTTCCCTGTGCTTGGTACTCCTTCAATTTTTCTTGATCAAAGCTCAATGCACGGCGTTCGATTTCTTTTTGATTCGCTAAAATGACCTGATGACCTTCTACTGTCCCGCTTACACCGATTCCCTTTAAGGTCGACACCTCTTGTGCTTGATAAGGGTCAATACCTTCAGCTTTCAAATAATTCATAACGCCAACAGCAAGGGGATGGTTGGTTTGCGCTTCAAGGGCTCCGATATATTTCAGCGCCTCTTCTTTACTTGTCTCTGCCAATTTCTCAATCCCTGTCACCGTAAACTTACCCTCTGTTAAGGTGCCTGTTTTATCAAGAAAAACATAATCTAATTGATTTCCCTGTTCCAAGGCTTGACGACTTTTCAGCAGCAAGCCATTTTTAGCCGCTAATGAGGTGGAACGAGCGATCACTAAAGGAATCGCTAAACCTAAAGCATGCGGACAAGCGATGACAAAAACGGTAACCATTCGATCCAATGCTTGTGGCAAATCCGCTACAAACAGCCAGACAGTAAAAGTTAGAAGCCCAGCAACTAACGCAATGTAGAATAACCATTTCGCTACTTTATCTGAAATTGATTCTAATTTTGATTTTTCCTGCTGAGCTTGCTGTACCATTGTCATGACCTTGGCAAGGTAACCATCTTCGCCAGTGCCAGTGACCTTTACTCTGATCGTACCATCACCGTTGACCGAACCGCCAATGACTGTGTCACCGACGTTCTTTTGAACACCTTTGGATTCACCGGTCACAGCCGATTCATCGACAATCGTTGTCCCTTTGATGATCTGTCCATCGGTCGGCATTTTATCTCCAGCACGAACTAAGAGCATGTCACCACTCTTGATTTCCTGAAGCTTGACCTTTTGTGTGGAGCCATCTTCTTGGATCTGATTCACCTCGTCCGGCAGTAATTCTGCTAACTTCTTCAAGGCATTGCTGGCATTGGATACGGCGTTCATTTCGACCCAATGACCTAAGAGCATAATGACAATCAGTGTTGCCAACTCCCAGAAGAAATCCATCACGTGCTCATGAGGATTCAACTTATTGGCAATAAAGGAATACAAACTATAGATGTAAGCAACTGTAATGCCCATTGCGATCAACGTCATCATAGCTGGACTCTTCATCTTCAGCTCCATTTTCGCCCCACTCAAGAAGGGTTGTCCGCCGTAAACAAACAGAACAGTTGCTAACACTAGAACAACCCACTCAGAACCCGGAAAAGTGAATTGGAAGGGCAACTGCATTCCCATCATCGGCGAAAGAACGATGATCGGAATCGATAAAACAAGTGAGAGCCAAAATTTTTGTTTGAAATTTCCCATATGCATCGAATGATCCATGCCTCCATGCGCCATCTCGTGATGGTCATGTCCACTCATTTCCTGATTCATATTGTGATGATCGTGTCCATTCATTGAATGATTCATTTCGTGATGATCATGCTTGGAATGGTCCATTTTCATCGATTCATCCATTTGATCTCCTTGTTTCATGTTGCATGCCTCCTATTTTTTACAGCATTCTTATCCTGAGAGAATTACTTTCTGTTAAAGCTTCTTTTGATTCAAACTAAGAGAATTGAGCAGCACACTGACCGAACTAAAGGCCATCGCACCGCCGGCAATGATAGGATTCAAAAAGCCTAAAGCAGCAAAAGGAATCCCAATCACATTGTATAAAAACGCCCAGAATAAATTTTGCTTGATTTTTCTTAAGGTTAATTTGGATAGATGAATACTCTTTTCAACCGACAAAAGATCGCTGTTCATTAAGGTAATATCGGCGGTCTCCATCGCGATATCTGTACCACTGCCCATGGCAATGCCGATATCTGCTAAAGCCAGTGCAGGCGCATCATTGATCCCATCGCCGACCATCCCGACCGATTGACCATTAGACTGAAGCTCTTTAACAACCTGAGCCTTATCCTCCGGTAAAACTTCTGCAACGATATCTGATGCCTGTAAGCCAACCTGTTCACCAATATATTGCGCTGTCTGAGGATTATCACCTGTCAGCATTTTTACCTTGATTCCTGATTGATGAAGAGCAGCAATAGCGGCTTTAGAAGACGCTTTGACTTGATCCGTTACCGAGATCATTGCCAGCATTTTCTTACTGTCAGTTAAGAACATCACCGTTTTTCCTTCTTCTTCTAACGCTAACACACGATCTTCAGGAAATGAAATGTTTCGCTCTTTCAAGCCGCGTTTTGAACCAACAAAATAGGATTGCCCATTGATTACGCCGGTAACGCCTTGCCCTGTTAAGCTCTCAAAATTGTCGACGGGCAAGATTTCAACCTGATCTTTTCCATAATGATAGATTGCTTTTGCCAAAGGATGCTCTGAATGCTGTTCTAGACTTGTTAAATAAGCCAAGGCCTGCGGATCCACTGCTTCAAAATCTGCTACTACTGGCTTGCCTTCTGTAATCGTTCCAGTTTTGTCCAAAACGATTGTTGTCAGGTGAGCAATTTTTTCTAACGCGCCGCCGCCCTTAATCAGAATTCCTGATTTCGCGCCTAAACCCGTTCCTACCATAATAGCTGTCGGTGTCGCTAAACCAAGTGCACATGGACACGCAATCACCAGCACAGAGACGCTATGGACGATGGCCTGTTGCCAATCACCAGTCACTAAACCGGTCGCGAGCAACGTAAGTAACGCCAATCCCAATACTGTCGGAACAAAAATACTAGAGATTTTGTCCGCGATCTGCTGGATCGGTGCTTTTTCACCCTGCGCATCCTCCACCATCCGGATAATCCGTGAAAGGACGGTCATACTGCCGACTTGTGTAGCACTAAATTGAATGCTGCCTGTGGTATTAACGGTGCCGCCAAACACTTGATCGTCTACCTGTTTATCCACTGGTAAGCTTTCCCCGGTAAGCATGCTTTCATCAATCGTTGTCTGTCCTTTTAAAATCTTTCCATCTACCGGAATTTGTTCCCCAGGACGAACCCTCAAAATGTCACCAACCTGTACCTCTTCGATTGGTACTTCCTTTTCTTCGCCTGCCACAACAATCATTGCCGTCTTGGCTTGCAGACTCATTAACTGCTTGATCGCATCACTGGTCTTGGTCTTAGCTTTTTGTTCTAAATACTTCCCTAACAAGATCAAGGTGATAATCATGCCGCTGCTTTCAAAATACAGATCTGAATTGTGAGGATTGAAGAAACCATTATACACACTTAACGCAAAAGCAGCCGAGGTTCCCATCGCTACCAGCACATCCATATTCGGAGCTTTGGTTTTCAACGCATGATATGCCCCGCGATAAAAACGCTGCCCAACACCAAATTGCACAGGTGTCACTAGAATTAATTGAACTAATGGAAGGTGTAAAAAGTGTACCCAGCCTGCATGACTGCCTAAAAGCATCGCGATCATGGCAATCATCAAAGGAGCTGTTAGTACCGCACTTAAAATCAAATCCCGCTTCATCTTTCCAAGGTAAGCGGCCTTTTCTTCTTGGATTTTTTGCTTATGCGCCTCATCAAACAAAATCGCGCGATAGCCAATAGCCTCAACTCGTTGAATTAAATTTTCCGCCGTCAAGTTTCCATCAAACTGAACGGTTGCCTTTTCCGTTGCCAGATTCACATTCGCCTCTAGCACACCTTCTGTTGCTTTCAGCTCCTTCTCTACTCGAGCAGAACAATTGGCACAGGTCATGCCAGTGATGGCAAATGTTTCTACTGTCGTGTCTGCCAATTAGATCACCTCAGTTTCATACCCAGCTTCAGTCACTGCTGCAGCAATTTGGTCTGCGGAAACTTGCGCTTCATCGAATTTAACAACGCCTTGATTCTTCTTTAAATTGATTTTGACCTTATCGATCCCATCTAATTGATTGATCGCCTTTTCCACGTTCGCTACGCAGTGATTACAGCTCATTCCGTTGATTGCAAATTGTTTTTTCATAATAATGATCTCCCATTCCTATTTTTTTATGGCTGTCGCCAATTATTTATGATGATTGCATTCACACTGACCGGGAATACAATTGCATTCGATCGTGGCTACAGTTTTCTTATTAATTAACTGCGCTTTGATCATTTCCACATCTGCATCTGTCAGTTCCGCTTCCGCAACTAACTCCGCGATTGTTTCGCCGATTCGTTTCGCACAAATATGAGAAAACAAATTTTCCGTCGCACTTTTGACCGTTTCGCCTTCACTGATTGCCGGATAATAAATGTATTTTTTCCCAGCTTGCTCTGTCCGAACTGCTTCTTTTTTTACTAATCGACCCAGCAATGTTTTGATCGTCGCTGGTTTCCAATCCATGGTTTGTCCTAAAATATCAATAATTTCTTGCGCTGTAGTAGATTCCTGCGTCCAAATTACCCGCATGACTTCCCACTCCGAGTCACTGATTTTGATCGGTGTCACCGTCATTGTCATTACTCTTCGCCTCCTTCGTTTACATTTGTAATCTACAAACACAGTTTACATTTGTAATCTGTTTTAGTCAACTGATAAGCGAAATTTTTTTAACTACCTCCAACATACACACTACTCATTCATATTACGAAAAGGGAAACTGGCAGCTAACTCATTCAATTAGGAAATTCATTTTTCTAAAATCAGGAAAAATGAGCTTTTTTTCGTTCGCATACCATCATGCTAAACTGGACGTATAAAAATTTCTTTTTCCGTATTAAACGATCCTCTTTCCATAAAAACTGCGAAAAGCATGACTGGCAGCTAACTCATTCAATTAAGAAATTCATTTTTCCAAAACCAAGAAAAATGAGCTTTTTTTCGTTCGCATACCATCATGCTAAACTGGACGTATAAAAATTTCTTTTTCCGTGTTAAACGATTCTCTTTCCATAAAAACTGCGAAAAGCATGACTGGCAAAAAGGCTCTGCAACTAGAAATAGTCGCAAAGCCTTTTCTTCTATATAATCTTATTTCACTCGCAAACAACGCATCGCATTCAACACTGCGATCACTGTCACACCAACATCAGCAAATACAGCGGCGTACATCGTTGCAAATCCTAGAGCACCTAGCAATAGAACGATGACCTTCACTCCGATCGCAAAAACGATATTTTGTTTCACAATGCCCATCGTCTTGCGAGCAATTTGGATTGCAACCGGAATTTTAGCTGGCTGATCATCCATGATCACGACATCCGCTGCTTCGATCGCTGCATCCGAACCAAGTCCCCCCATAGCGATCCCGATATCTGCTCGAGCTAATACAGGCGCGTCATTCATTCCATCACCGACAAAGGCGGTCTTTTGCTCATCAGACAATTCTGCTTCCAAATGATTGACCTTATCTTCCGGCAACAATTCACTGTAGACCTGATCAATCCCGACCTTCTTGCCAATCGCATCTGCGATCATCCGGTTATCACCTGTCAGCATCACCGTCCGTTTCACACCTAAGCTTTTCACTTCTGATAAGGCTTCTGAGACATTGTCCTTCAGTTCATCCGCGATCAATAGATGACCAATGTATTTTCCGTCCATTGCCACATAAACGATCGTGCCGATTTCATTAACTGCTTGGAAGGGAATATCGTATTTCGCTAACAGCTTTTCATTCCCGACTAAGAAATGATGCCCTTCAATCTCAACGGAAATCCCAAAGCCGGCAATTTCTTCCAATTTACTAACTGGTGATAACGGTTGGTCCACGTACTTCACAATTGATTGTGCAATTGGATGACTGGAGCTTTGTTCAGCGCTGGCAACATAGCGTAAGAAATCCTTTTGATTGATCGTTGTTTCCACCTTTTGAACTTCGAAAACGCCTTTAGTCAAGGTTCCGGTTTTATCAAAGACCAGCGTTTCCACATTCGCCAACGTTTCAATGTAGTTACTTCCTTTAATCAAGATCCCAGCTTTACTAGCGCCACCGATTCCGCCAAAGAAGCTCAACGGTACGGAGATCACCAAAGCACAAGGGCAAGAAATAACTAAGAAAGTCAACGCTCGATACACCCAACCATAAAAAGGTTCACCCATAACTAACGGCGGCACAATTGCTAACAACACAGCCAGACCAACAACGATCGGTGTGTAGTAGCGGGCAAAACTGGTAATAAAGTTTTCCGCCGGCGCCTTTTTACTGCTGGCATTTTCAACTAAGTCTAAAATCTTGCTGACGGTCGATTCACCAAAAGTCGTCGTGACCTCCACCGTCAATTGTCCGCTTTGATTAATGAATCCGCTAAGTATTTGTTCACCCGCATTGATACTACGTGGGACGGATTCACCAGTCAACGCCGAAGTATCCAGCATCGAACGTCCTTCTTTGACGATCCCATCTAATGGGACCTTCTCCCCAGGCTTAACTAAAATCTGATCGCCAACACGAATTGTTTCCGGCGCAACCTTTCTTACTTCGCCATTTTGGATTAAGTTCGCCGAATCAGGACGTATCGCCAATAGGGAACTGATGGATTTTCTTGATTTTGCCACAGCATAATCTTGGAAAAATTCTCCGACTTGGTAAAACAACATCACTGCCACAGCCTCAGGATATTCACCGATCGCAATCGCACCAATCGTTGCCACAGCCATCAAGAAATTTTCGTCGAAGATTTCACCATGAAAAATATTTGTTATCGCAGTCTTCAAAACATCGTAACCAATCCATAAATATAAAATCAGATAAGCGATGAACTCCCAAGGCATTGTTGGTTTAACAATAACTAACACGCCTAACGCTAAAATTGCCATACAAATTTGAATGATTTTCCCTTTAGAACTCTCTTCGACTTTTTCTGTTTGCACGCTATTCACTTCAACATCTGGCTCTAATTTGTTCACGACCTCTTTAGCTTCCTCGCAAACCCGCGCGATTTCCTTTTCAGGCGCTTGAATCGTTAGCTTCGTGCTCATAAAATCAACCTGCGCATTTTCTACCCCTTTAATTTGTTGGACGGAACGCTCGATTTTTGCTGCACAGTTAGCACAATCCAACCCATCCAAACGATATACTTTTTCCATGAGATACCCTTCTCTCTAAAATTACATATGAATGTTTCTTCATGTATATTATATATGAGCGACTATTCATGTGTCAAGCGGAAAAGAAAGCTTTTTCAAAAATAATTTAACAGTATAAACCCTGATATGAAAGTATTTCTATTAAATAAGGAACTTTTTTTAAAAAAAGTGGTTGACTTCTAGACCCGCGGTCGGTATTATTAAGTCAGAAGCAACGACCGACAGTCGGTTTAAAGAAAGGAGGTAAGACATGCGCATCGTAAAAGAGCATGATGAACGAAGAAATGAGATCATCATCACCGCCGAAGAATTCTTCTTAACCAAAGGATTCAACAAAACAACCGTCAATGACATTCTGAAACGAATCGGCATCGCGAAAGGGACCTTCTATCATTACTTCGTTTCAAAAGAAGAAGTCTTAGATGCCGTCATTGGTCAAATCATTGATCAAGAAATTTCAAGAGCGAAAGAAATCCAAGCTTCAAATGGATCAGCACTAGAAAAGCTCATCACCTTCCTTGCACAAAATAGTCAGGAAGATGAACGAAAAGAAGAAATCGTCGACAAATTCCAAATGCCGGAGAATTCCTTAATGAAACAGCGAGCGCTAGCCGGTACCATCAATCAAGTTTGTCCCGTCTTAGCAGAAATGATTGAAGTTGGCAGACAGCAAGGAGAATTCAACACAGCTTATCCGCTGGAGAGTATCCAATTCTTAATCGCCGGGATTCAAACGATGTTTGACGAAATTGAAAAATTACCACCTGAAATCATTCAAAACCGAATCATTGCTGCAACAGATTTAATTTACAAAACCTTGGATGTGAACCCAGAAATCCATCCTTACGATCAAACTACCGAACAATTACAAAAAATCTTTATCCCATAAGCTCAACAAAACCTGTTGAGTTTAACATTTAAAACTAAAGTGACCGACAGTCGGTCAAGAAAGAGGAATTTACTATGAACAATACAGAAATGATGGAAACACTAGCTATCCAAACAAACGAAGACGCTATGACAATCGAAAGCATTTTAAAAAGCTACGAACACTATTGCAACGAAAATATTACTCGGTACTCCAGCAAACACTTAGCTGCAATCATCGACTTTATCACTGCTGAAACTCATTTGCCAGAAGAAACCTGCTCAAAAGTAATGACCCAGTTCTTTGACACAGTGAAAAAACAAATTAAACATAAATTCTTTTAACCTAAAAAAATGAAAAGAGGAAAATAAAATGAAAAAACTTACTATCATCGCAGTGGCACTCATTACTCTAGGTGCGACTTCGCAAATCGTCGAAAAGAACATCGACAAAGAAGAAGTGAAAACTGTTGTTACTACGAATCTCAAAGAAAATGCTTCCGAGAATGAATCAATCTACTTCCAACATGAAGATGACAAACAAGGATCATTAATAGAAAAAATTGGATTTTAAAAAAGCGTCGAGGCTATCCTCGACGCTTTTGCTCTATTTCAATTATGGATAAATACGGTTCAACAGACGTGGGAATGGAATAGCCTCACGCACATGATCGATCCCAGCAATAAAGGTAATCGTTCGTTCAAGGCCTAAACCAAAACCTGAGTGTGGAACAGTACCATATCTGCGTAAATCTAAATACCATGAGTATTCTTCTTCACTAAGATTATGCTCACGGATTTGTTCTAACAAGAAATCATAATCCGTTGCACGTTCTGAACCGCCGATAATTTCACCATAGCCTTCAGGCGCAATCAAGTCCGCACAGATGACAACATCTTCCCGAGTTGGATGTGGTTTCATGTAGAATGGTTTGATCGCCTTTGGATAATTTAAAATGAAGACTGGGCGGTCAAAGGAGTTCGCGATAAAGGTTTCATGCGGCGAACCGAAATCATCGCCCCATTCGATATCATCAAAACCATTTTTCTTCAATAATTCTACGGCATCATCATAAGAGATTCGCGGATAAGGAAGTTTTGTATAGTTCTTCAAAATTTCTTTGTCACGGCCCAGTACATCTAACGCGTAATCGCAATTATCCAATACGTTTTGAACTAAGTAAGCAACGTACTGTTCTTGAACCTCTAGGCTATCCTCTTGGTGCATGAAGGCCATTTCTGGTTCAATCATCCAAAACTCAATTAAGTGACGGCGTGTTTTTGATTTTTCTGCACGGAAAGTTGGACCAAATGAAAATACTTTTCCTAGTGCCATTGCGGCTGCTTCCATATACAATTGTCCACTTTGAGATAAATAAGCCTTATGGTCAAAATAGTTCGTTTCAAATAAGTCGCTGGTGCCTTCAGGAGCTGAACCTGTCAAAATCGGCGGATCAACTTTCACGAAGCCGTTGTTGTTAAAGAATTCATAGGTCGCACGAATCACTTCGTTACGAATTAGCATGATCGCGTGCTGTTGTGACGAACGCAACCATAAGTGACGATGATCCATCAAGAAATCAACACCGTGTTCTTTTGGTGTAATGGGATAGTCATGGCTTTCACCGATCACTTCGATCTCTTTCACACCTAGTTCATACCCGAATTTTGAACGAGTATCTTCCCGAATTTCTCCAGTCACAATGATTGATGTTTCTTGCGTCAATTCTTTGGCTAAATGAAAGACCTCTTCTGACACTTCACTTTTTACAACAACTGCTTGGAAATAAGCCGTTCCATCACGCAATTGTAAAAAAGAGATTTTTCCGCTTGAACGCTTATTAGCGACCCAAGCACCGATTTTTACTGTTTCGCCAACATGATTCTTGGCATCAATGATTTGAATTTGTTCCACAAATGTCTCTCCTAACTTATTTATCCCGAATTGATGTTTTACTTTTTACTATTTTCAATAAAGCGGCGAATCCGTACAACGGCTTCTTCTAAGTCCTCCATGCTGGCTGAATAACTCATCCGTACACTATCATCAGATCCAAATCCTTCACCAGTTACCAGCGCTACTTGTTCTTGCTCCAACAGATCGTTAACCCAAGTCGTTACATTGTCATAGCCGCCCATCTCCATGGCTCCCTTGATATTTGGAAATAGATAAAATGCCCCTTGCGGTTTTTTCAGCTTAAAGCCTGGTAAATCAGCCACCTTCGGATAGATCGTATTTAAGCGCGCTTCAAAGGCTTGCCGCATTTTTTCTGCCGTTTCTTGTTCGCCAGTTAAAGCTTCAACAGCCGCTACCTGGCTGACGGAGGTTGGATTACTTGTCGCTTGAGAGGCGATTGACGTCATTCCGCCAATGATCTCAGCATTCCCAATCGCATAACCGATTCGCCAACCGGTCATAGAATAGGTTTTTGATACCCCGTTGATGATCACTGTATGATGGAAAATCTCGTCAGATAATGAAGCCATATGCGGCGCTTCGTTCCCATTATAAACAAGATGATCATAAATATCATCTGAGACAATCAGCAGTTCATGACGGACGGCCCATTCGCCAATTTCCCGCAGCTCATCTTCTGTGTAGATCATTCCTGTAGGATTTGACGGCGAATTAATAATAATCGCTTTTGTCTTCTCAGTCCGAGCTGCTTCAAGTTGATCAACGGTTATCTTATAATCATTGTCCTGAGCACCAGTAACAAAAATCGGCATTCCCTGTGCCAATTTAACCTGCTCTCCGTAACTCACCCAATAAGGCACTGGGATAATCACTTCATCGCCTGCGTCCAAAATCGTTTGGAACAATGTGTACAACGCAAATTTTGCGCCGCTGGTTACGATGATGTTCTTCGGCTCAATAGTTAGATCGTAATTCTTCTTCGTAAAGTCCACAATTGCCGTCTTTAATTCTGGTGTACCGCCGGAAGCAGTATAGAAACTAACCATTCCGCTCTTGATTCCTTCAATCGCAGCTTGCTCGATATTCTCCGGAGTCGTAAAATCCGGTTCTCCGACAGTTAGACTAATAACATCTAAGCCTTGAGCCTTCAACTCTTTGGCTTTAGCTGTAGCGGCTAAAGTGACGGACGGTTCTAGGTTTGTTACACGCTGTGACAATTTCATAACTGATAACTCCCTTACCAAGATTTTTTAAATTTTTTTGATCTCTTTGATCGTCTTGCCGTCATTAAATGCCAGCAAGTAATAATAAATCGCGCCCTGTTCATCTTTCGCAGTAATCTCCCAAGCAGTCTGGTCGCGATAGATTCCCAGATCAGCCTTTTCAAAGATTAGCTCTGGGTGATCACTTTCAAAACGTTTTTCAGCTTGCTGCTCTGTCAGACCATCCTTTTGATTAAGAACGCGGATTTTTTCCCCCGATTCTGGAACGATCACAATAATCGCTTCTCCAGAGTTGCTTTCACCAGTGACGGTGAAATACGTTTTGTCACGGTTAAACCAATAGAATTGATCTACCGTTTTTAAATCGGCATATTTCTCTGCCATTTGAACAGCCTCTCTTTTGGCTTGCTGCATCGGACGATTTGAACGAATAAAAATCATGGTCGCTACCACAATGATAATCAGTAAAAATGCCACGATTCCTAAAAGCCATCGGTTGAGCCGTTGTTGTCCTGCACTATTCGTATCCAAAATCATACTCCTCTCAGACAAGCTACATTATACCAAAAGAAGAGCTTCGCCTCATTAATTCTCTGTACTTTTGTCAGAATTTAAAAATTGGTCGGTCTCAAGTAAGATTTCTTCCAACGGTAGCTGTTTGATCGGCAATTCTTTTGGCAAAGCTTTGCGTAATTTTTCCCCATAGCCAGCAGTGATAAAGCGTTGATCTAATAACAGCATCACACCCTTATCCTTTTCTGAGCGAATCAAGCGTCCCAATGCTTGCCGCAATCGCAATGCAGCATGAGGAACCGCTTCTTGGAAAAAGGGATTGATTCCTTCTGCTGCTAAAAAATCATTGCGCGCTTTTACTTGAAGCCGCTGCGGATTTTCAAATGGTAGACGTGTTACGATTAAAATCTGCAAAATATCTCCTGGTAAATCTATCCCTTCCCAAAAACTATCCGCACCGAACAGCAACGCGTCTTTAGACAATAAGAACCGCTTCAGCAGTTTTTCACGACTGCCGCCGATACCTTGAGCTAATACTTCTCTGCCTTCGTTTAGTAAAGGGACACGCACACGCTGATAAACACGATTCAAGATATCGTGTGAAGTAAACAGAACCAAGATCGGCCGTTTTTGATTTTCTGCCATCTTATGTACGACACTCGCTACGTAATTCGCGTACTGATCAGGCGAGGTCGACTGGATACTGATACTATTAGTCGGCAAATACAAACGCGCTTGTTCGGCATAATCATAGGGACTGCTAATGATTTTCAATGCGGCATCTGGAATTCCCCAGCGCTTCGCAAAATAATGACGATCACTGCCGATTTTTAGCGTACCGCCTAAATAAAGAATCTGTTGATAGCGATCATACCATTTTGTCTGGCTGATCAATGAAGCATCTAAATCCTGTACTTGAAAGGTTTTACGTTTCGCATTAAACCAATGAATATAGCGAGCGTCCCATTTTTCGTTAAAGGTCTCAAACGCCTGCTGTTGCTGAGCCAAATTCTCTAACAATAATTGGAGGTCACTCCACTCCGCCTGTTCCTTGATACCAAATGTCTCTTTGTACATCGTAAAATACGCCTGCAACTGATCCCCTAGCGTCAAGGCGTCCTGATAAAGACGACCGATACGCTGTAAAACTTGTTCGCCAGCTAGAGAAAGCTGATCGATCATATCTTTAGTAATCAACCGCTCATTTTCTGTTGGGTATTCGTCCTTGAAAATTTGATAAAAATCAGTCAAATCCTCATTCAATTCCTGCAATACATCTTGAAAAATTTCAAGTAGATGCTGCGTCTGTTGATCCTTTTGTACGAGTGCTTGCCAAACAGAAAATTGCTGATTATCGAACAAATGAGTGATCATGCGTTGAATTGCTAGAAGATTAAAATGCTGGCTAGTAACTTTTTCCAACACCCGATTCAAATGATGTGCCTCATCAATGATCAAATAAGGACTCTTCGGCAGCTGTGGCTCTTTGCGCTGATCCTCTTGGGCTAAGTAAGCGTGATTTGTCACAATTAAATTACTTTGAGTCAATTTTTTCTGACGGTGACGAATAAAATCAACCGCATAAAAAGGGCTATTAGGGTTCAATGTATGCGTTCCTAAATGAGCTACTTCTTGCCAAAAAGGATGCTTTAAACTGGTCATATTCAGTTCATCAAAATCCCCGGTCTCGGTTTGGGTGAGCCAAACGAGCAAAGCCATTTGATAAAAAGTATATTGCTTTTGCTCAGATTTCTTTTCAAAGCTTTGATAGAAGCGTTCTAAATCAATATAATGTCGACTGCTTTTCATCACCACCGCCTGCAAAGGCTGATCCAATAAACGATTGAACAGTGGCAGATCATGATTCAAAATCTGTTCCTGCAGCAATAAAGACACCGTACTAACAACTATCGGCTTTTCTGGTGTTGCTAAAAAACTCATAGGCAACAAGTAGCCTAGTGTCTTGCCGATTCCTGTTGCGGCTTCCACCAAAACATTTTTGTCATCCTTTTTATTAAAGAAATCATACACCAGGTTCATCAAACGAGCCTGTTCTTTTCGAAAATCCAATTCACCTTGATAGACCTTCTCCTTCGCCTTTCGCGAACGCGGATAAGCCTTCGTACCAAAATAATTCTCTGAAAAGAGCGGCACCTGTTTCTTTCGCAAAGCCAAACCATGAATAATGGCTAAATCTTTTGATAATGGTTTAGGATTGGCCTGCATCTCTCTTAAGCAATTTTCCAAGTAATTCTTTGTTTGAAAAGCCATCTGATCAGCAGTATCAACTATTTTTTCTAAGGTAATGATTGGCAGCTCTTTTATTTTCGCTTCTAAGTGCAGCAATAATTGCGCTGTCACATCTGCATCGCTATCAGCCTGATGCGGGTTTTCATGAACCAAATGCAGTTCTTCTGCCAAATCCTTTAAGCGAAAGCTCAAAGTGGTAGGCATGAATACTTGCGCTAATTCTACAGTATCAATACCAGGAATCGTCAGCGGCGGCATCCCACAGCGTTCTAATTCATTACTTAAAAAGGGATAGTCAAAATGAATATTGTGAGCTACAAAGATCGTATCCGCTAATAAGTTCGTAATCGTTTGCGCCACGTCTTCAAAATAGGGGGCCCTTTTGATTCGCTGATTCGTGATTCCAGTCAACGTTTGGATCTGCGCTGGGATCGGTTGATCCGGATTGATATCAGTCGAAAAATGCGTGACAATCTTCCCATCTTCAATTAATACACAACCGAATTGAATGATTCGATCCGTTTTAGGGTCTGTTCCAGTCGTTTCAATATCAACAACGGCATAATTTTTTTTCACCTGCGCCCCTCCTTTCTCAGATTCGTAATAATTAGAAGAACTATACGTGATCGACGAAGATTTATGCTCCGTTTGTTATTAGCTTACCTCACGCATTATATCTGAATAGTACCACTTTCTACAAGAAAGTTCTTTGTTTAAAACGATTCGACTTTCTTTCGTACTCACAAATAAGTCCTTCCTTTTCAAAATCTAAAGTAAAAAATCACAAAAAAAGCCAGATGCTTACGCATCTGGCATAAAAGTCTACTATAATTAAGCTTTGTTAACGTTTGTAGCTTGAGGTCCACGTTGGCCTTCTTCAACGTCGAAAGTCACTGCTTGACCTTCTTCTAAAGTTTTGAAGCCGTCGCCTTGGATAGCTGAGAAATGAACGAATACGTCGTTTCCGTTTTCAGCAGTGATAAATCCGTAGCCTTTTTCTGAGTTGAACCATTTTACTGTACCTTGTTCCATGTTAAACATCCTCCTAGGATAAAAAATTGATTTGTAATTACTTGAATGGTGAAATAGGAAAGATGTTGTCTGAAACAAACTTGCCAATATTACCGTACAAAAACTACAATTAGAAGTATAACATAGATAAAGCGATAACACTAGGTTATCGCTCAAAAAACTTTTTCTTAATATATTTGAAATATTTCGTTTCTAATACCGCAGGATCGCCAATAAGCTTTTCTCATCCGGTGCATCCTTTTGGTCTAGAACAAAGACCTGTCCACCATTTTTGATAACATTGTCGGCAATTTCGTTCAATACTTGTCGACGATCATATTCTACGTCGGGATCTTCGCCAAACCCATCTACAAGATTTGCGGTCGCAATAAATAAATGGGAGACTTTTCCTTCTTTCGCTGCTGGAACGATATCAATCAATTGATCAATAAATTTTCTATTAATCAATTTTTGATAGGTTTGTGTTTCCACTTCTGCTAGCTGATCCGCTATTTTTTGTGCTTCTTGTTTAATATCATTGATATTCATCTGAGCAGGAGATCCACTGATCGCTGCTTTATCTGAGTAATAAGGATTTTTAGCAATTTTTTTGAATTGCGCTTGATTTTCTGGCAAAGCAAAAAGATACACTGGCAATTGATCCGGATTCTCTAATTCCTTCAGAAAATTATCGACAGCTTGGTAATAATTCACCCAATCAATTTCAACTTCTTCATCCTTCGTACTGACTCCATGAATACTACCGGCCTCACCGCCTCTTGTAGAAACACTTAGATTTCCTCCAGTCAGCTCGTCACCTAAAGCAGTCACGATATCCTTTGGTGCATCTTCTGGAAGCTCGATCAGCTCGACTTCTTTATTGCGTACAAAATAAAGTTTCATAGAATCTCTATTTAAAGCCATTAAATAATAAGCATAGTTGAATTGTGCATTCTTAATGATTGCCAAAAGATACGGCAGATCACTTACATAGTATTGATCATCAACTGCAATACTTAAACGATGAACATACATCTCTTTTGCAGTTAGGATTACTGCGACACTTTTTGTTCCGCTGCGCCAAAAATCTCCATCTGCTAGTAATTGATCGATTTTTTCTTGGAATGGTTCAAAGCTGTGATCAGTGTACTTCTTCTCAAAGCGTCGCTTCGCTTCTTTAGCAAAGTTTTTAAACATGATTTGATCTTTTTCAACATCTTGATGCGCATGATGAGTATTCAACATAAATGTGATAAAAGGACCGGTTGCTTCTTCTGAAGTCAATTCAGTTAGTAACTTTTTACTGATATTTGCCATAAATGTACCCTCCTATTTAATCTTCCAACCCAAGTGTAACATAGCTCTCAATTTCCTTAAAACGAAATGCAACCCTTACATTATGAAATAATCCTAAAAATTTTACTGTAATTTGCATAAGTCTTTTCTAATACATTTCTTAGTGATTAACAAACAGTCGTTCATGATTTCATTGATTGAATGCTTTATCATGAATTTATACCAATTATCCCGAATTGGTTTTTCATACTTACTCCTACCAAGAGTAAATAACAACCTTCATTTCCACCATAGTGACGGCTATGGTGGTTTTTGTCATTCCAACTTTTCGCAGTTCCTCAAAGTCAGACTGACAAATTTCATTCTCAAATTAGATATTGATACGAGGCGGGTAGTTGGATGATATGCGTGATGAGAATCAAATTAACTTTTTTTCGGTTTTTGAAAAAAGTTAGTACGCTAAAACGAATTAGCTGCCTGCCAGTTGCCTCTTCCAATACGTTAGTGGAATCGTATGCGTGACGCCTATCCATTTCCCTCAACAAAAATTTGTTTGCGTTTCCAAATTTTGCTAAACTAAAACTAACAAAACAAGGGGGTGGACCATGAAAACTGCCGAGGAAATGTACCAATTCTGTCAAGATACCGGGTTTTTCTCTGGTTCAGATCGTCAATGGGGTGTCAGACTTTTTTCTGTCTTAGAAAAGCAGCTAAGGACGGATGAAGAGGTACTGATTTGCTTCATTGGACTGCACAATCGAACATCTGCTACAAAGAATGATGGATTTTATGCCTACGCCTTGACTGATCAACGTTTTATACTAGGACAAAAAAAGTTGATCGGTGATGATTTCAAAGTCATTCCTTTGACAAATCTCCAAGACCTTCGACTAACCAAAGTAACCAGCTTAGATATATTGGAAATTGCTTCTTTAGAAGGAACAATTAAAATTGTCCTAACAGAAGAAGAAGCTCCAAAAGTACTGACACAATTAAAGGAAAATATACCACTCGTCACTAAAGAAAAAAACTCTGAAAAGCAATTAAGCAAAGCAGAACAACTTTTAAAGATGAAGGAATTACTGGATCAAGGAATCTTAACAGAAGCAGAATTCGCAAAAATAAAAGAAGACATTCTTAATTAAAAACACCTATCTAAGAAGGAAACAATTTCTTAGATAGGCGCTTTTTTATTGGATCGCTGCTTTACCTGTTTCACGCGTACGAATGCGTATCGCTTCTTCAATCGGATAAACAAATATTTTTCCCGTTCCGCATTCCTCCGATTGACACGTTTCTAAGATCAAATCAACCACTCGCTCGACATCTTCATCCGCTAAGATAAAACTCACCGACACTTTAGGTAATAACGTAGTGATAACTTCTTGTCCGCGAACATGGCTTTTTTGCCCCTTTTGAAGTCCACAGCCTAATACTTGACTGACTGTCATCCCGTTCACTTCTATTTCTTGATCAATCGCTGCTTTGATCATCTCTAATTTTTCTTGTCTAATAATCGCTTCAACTTTTTTCATTGCGTCCTCCTCAGGCTATTTTTAAGAATCCATTCCCATAAATGTCGGATAAGCATTTTCATCATGCTCGATTTTATCCAACCCTAGGGCTTCTTCCTGTTGTGATACTCGAATAGGCATGAAGGCTCTAATTAATGAAATAATCAAATAGCTTGCTGCTCCAGCAAATACCAGCGTAAACAGCACACTTTCAATTTGAGCGATAAATAAATGAGTTTCACCATAAATTAGCCCAACTTTTCCACCAACTGAAGGATCAGCGAAAATTCCTGTTACAATTCCGCCAAAAATTCCGCCAACACCATGACAACCGAACGCATCCAAAGCATCATCAAACCCAAGCTTTTGCTTGATGACTGAAATGAAGAAGAAACAAAATGGACTTACTAAAGCACCAATTAACAGACTAGACCAAATTGATACAAAGCCAGCCCCAGGTGTAATAGCGACCAATCCTACCACAGCACCTGTACATGCCCCAACAACAGTTGGTTTACCATTTAAAATTTTCTCAATCAACATCCAAGATAGCATCGCACAGGCGGCCGCTGTATTCGTCGTAATCATTGCATGAATTGCCAAACCATCAGCAGCTAATGCTGAGCCGCCATTAAATCCAAACCAGCCAAACCATAAAAGCCCTGTTCCCAAAACAACAAAAGGAACATTGTGTGGTCGATAATCACCAAGATGGTACTCGCGACGACGACCTAATACGATTGCTAAAACCAGCCCTGAAATTCCTGAACTAATATGCACGACATTTCCTCCGGCAAAGTCAATTGAGCCGATCTTATCAAGGAAGCCTCCGCCCCAAACCATGTGTGCCATTGGAAAGTAAACCACGACCAACCAAATCGCGATAAATAGAAAAATCGCAGAAAATCGCATCCGACCAGCAACTGATCCTGTTAAAATCGCTGTTGTAATCAAGGCAAACATCATTTGAAAGAAAGCAAACAATCCTTCGGGAATTCCATCACCTTTAGTCATAGAGACCCCATTGAAAAGTACTTTATCCAAATTTCCGATAAAATCTCCATCACCACTAAATGATAGCGAGTAGCCAATCACTATCCAAATCAAGGATGCTAGTCCCATTGTACAAATGACCATCATCATTGTGTTCAAAATATTTTTTCGTCGTTCTAGCCCACCATAGAAAAATGCTAATGCGGGAGTCATGAGAAAAACTAATCCTGAACAAATCAAAATAAATGCAATATTCGCTGCCATCAAACCACTCCATTTCTTTTTATGTTAAGTATTCTAACATCAATCTTAAATAAAAAAAGAGTTTTTACTCATTTTTTTCATTTTTTTCTAATTTAATCACTTTCCATGTCAGAAAACTTCACATAAAAAGAGCAGGGATAAATCCCTGCTCTTATAATTCGTGGTACTCTCTGTAAACATCTTGTTTCTTCAATCCATGTCGTTTGGCTACCGATTTAATTGCTTCTTTAGCTAGCTGTCCTTCTTCAACTAATGCTTCAACCTGCTCTTTCAACGTTCCTTGGAATACTTCCTCTTCCAATACCTCCGTTGTGCCAGAAACTAACAAGCAGCACTCCCCTTTTAAAGAATGCTCTGATAGATAATCCATCAATTCTGTTACCGTCCCCCGCAGATATTCCTCATATAGTTTGGTTAATTCCCGACAAATCACCACATCACGGTTTCCAAGAATTTCAGAAATATTTTTGAGTGTTTCTTTTACACGATGAGGCGACTCATAGAAAATCAATGTTGCTGTCTGATTTTTCAACTCTTCTAATTCTTTCTTCTGAGCGCTTTTCTTTCGTTGTAAAAAGCCATAAAAATAAAAGGGTTGAGGCAATAATCCAGAAGCAATCAAAGCTGTCATTCCGGCAGTGGCTCCAGGCAAGGCAACCACTGGAATATCCTCTTCTATGCAAGCTACCACTAATTCATGTCCCGGATCACTAATTGAAGGCATCCCAGCATCACTGACCTGAGCAATCGATCGGCCTTTTTTTAGGAAATCCAATAACTCAGGGATTCTTTCGTTATAGTTATGTTCATGTAGGCTCTTTTGTGGAATCTTCACATCAAAGTGATTCAGCAGCTTCTGGGTATTCCGTGTATCCTCACTGGCGATTAAATCAACGGTTTGCAATGTCTTGACTGCACGAAAAGTCATATCCTCCAAATTACCGATCGGTGTCGGTACTAAATACAATGTGCCAACTTCCTGTGAGAAACTTTTCTGGATCTTCACGATCATTCTCCTAACTCATTTTCATTTTTTATCTGTTAAAAATTACTATTTCTAATTCTTTCTCGTAAATCCAATCAAAAATTTGAAAAACTAGCGTTATCTTCGTGTACAGATCAATGCAACGATAGACTAAATCCAAAACTGATTAAAAAAGTGGGTGTGACGAACAGCGTCATACCCACTATTTCTAATTCATTTTATTTTTGTTTGCTTTCACGATAAATAACATCTAAACAAAAAGCACAGGGCTCATCTGCTTCACGCCTTGATCCATAAAGCAAGTTACATACGTGAAAGCCATCTTCATAAATTTTTTCAAGATTCAAACGAGATTCTGACAATTCTTGTCGCTCATCCAAGACTGGGGACTTCTTCTCATCAATCTCACGAATCCGCTCCCGCAATCGTTCATTTTCCATCTCTAATTTAGCATTTTTTTCAACGAGCTCCAGTAAAGTCTCTTTCATCGAGACTAAATCTTCGAGATTCTTTTGCATGTCAAGCTCTAATTGATTCAAGCCATCATACAAGGAACGTCGATCCATCATGACAGATCACCTGCTTCAACTAGTTCTTGATAATCAAAATCAATCGTCGCATCACGGCCAAACAAACGAACTTTAACAACTTTACTAAGTAAATTCAGGCCGATTACTTTTCCCCGACCTTCTGGTGTATTAATTTCCTTACCATAATCAGGCATTTCTTTTTTCGCAGCTTCATATTCACCGTTTTCATATTTTAAACAACACATTAAACGACCGCAAAGTCCAGAAATTTTCGTTGGATTCAACGATAATCCTTGATCTTTAGCCATCTTGATCGAAACCGGAATAAAATCACCTAAGAAGGTCGAACAACATAATGGACGCCCGCATGGTCCGATTCCACCAAGTATTTTTGCTTCATCACGAACACCAATCTGCCTTAACTCAATTCGTGTACGGAAAACGCCTGCTAGATCTTTTACCAGCTCGCGAAAATCAATCCGTCCGTCTGCGGTAAAATAAAAAATCATTTTACTGCGATCAAAAGTATATTCTACTCGGATCAATTTCATTTCCAATTCATGAGCGCGGATTTTTTCCTTGGCAGTTTTGAAGGCCGCCTCCGCATCCGCTTCGTTTTGAGCTACTTTTTTTAATTCCTTGTCTGATGCTTTATGTAAAATTGTTTTTAAATCATCGGACAAATCTTTTTTTTCAATCTCTATTTTTGGAATTGCCACTGTCGCAATCTGGTGCGCCTGCTGTGACTCGACCAAGACTTTATCATTATAAAAATATTCGTTTTTTCCTGGCGCGTAATAGTAAATATGCCCTGCGTCTCGAAAACGAACACCCACAACTTCAACCATGGTTCTCCCTACTCTCTTAAATAACGTTAAGCATAAACGATGTGCAACGTTACTTGTTCTGCGATATTTTGAAATGATACGTTTGCTTCTAGTTTCTGACTGGCGGATAAAACATCTTCCAATAGGTAATTGTATTTTTCTACACCTATTTGATTTTGTCTCATCACTTGATCACGTTTTTCCTTCACAAAATACGCCAACATCTCAAAGGCGAGCTGTTGCTGTGCTTTGTCCTTAAACGTCCTGACCATTTTTTTCTGAACATAGATAAACGCTTGCGGATCATTTTTTTCGAGATAATTAAACCATTGAATAACAACATCTCTAGCTTCATTAAACCATTCATCTTTTGAGATTTCAACAGCTTTTGTATAACTATTTGTTAAATTTGCTAAGAGTTTTGCAGTTTTTTCAGGAATTTGTTCTGCCTCTAAACGAGACTGCAAGCGTTCTGTGGACAACGCTTGGAAGTGGATGATCTGACAACGAGAGCGAATCGTAGGTAAAATTTTTCCTAGCGATTGGGTCTCTAGAATAATCATAAAGTTAGCTGGTGGTTCTTCCAAAAACTTTAGTAGGCTGTTAGCCGAGTTCATATTCATTTTTTCCGCTTGGTGAATAATCACGACTTTTTTCGCAGATTCAAAGCCGCTTTTGGTTAACTCACTTTGCAGTGCTCTTATTTGATCAACTTTGATGGATTGTCCATCAGGTTCGATTTCAACTACATCGGGATGATCTTTACTGGTTATCCTCAGACAATTGTTACATGTTTCGCAAGGCATTTCCTCTTGCAAATTTAAACAGAACTGATGCTTGGCAAACCATAATGCCAATTCTGCTTTGCCTGTTCCTTGGTCGCCTTCAAAAAGATAAGCATGGGCCAAACGCCCATGCTCAAAACTGTTTTGTAATTGACGAAAAACAATGGGCTGAATTGTCTGGAGTTTTTTCGCTTCTTCCATCTTAATACTGGTGGAAGCCTTCGACTGGCAAGACAAATACTGTCGCACCGCCGACTTCAACTTCAACTGGATAAGGGACTTGTCCATCCAACGAAATGTCTAAAGTTACTGGTGTTGTAACGTATTGCGTCCGCGCTTGGCATGTTTCTTTGATTAAAGCCAAAGCATCTTCCACTCGTTCGTCTTCGATCCCAATAATAAAGGTACTGTTACCAGCTTTTAAGAAGCCTCCAGTAGAAGAAAGTTTAGTTGCTCGAATGTTCGCATCAATAAATTCATTGGCCAAACGATTTGAGTCTTTGTCTTGAACGATCGCTAAAATAAGTTTCATAGTTTACACCTCTCATGATTGGAAATAGTCTGGATAACGTGTCAACAATTCGTAAAAACAAGCTCTCACGACTTCGTCTAAACGCTTCCGAGCATCGATTTTTATGATCCGATCTGGATTTTCTTCTGCTAATTTTAGATAAGCATGTCGGACCCTCTGATGAAATTGTAACCCTTCCGAGTCCAAACGGTCAATTTGATTGGTTCGGTTCTTCATGATTCGTTGCAAGCCAGTATCGGAATCAACATCCAGATACAGCGTAATGTCAGGAGTCGTCCCTTCAATCGCAAATTCATTAATCTTAGCAACTTCTTCTATACCAATACCACGACCGGCACCCTGATAAGCTAATGAGCTATCAACAAAACGATCACACAAGACAATTTTATCTTCATCAAGTGCAGGCCAGACCTTTTCAATCAGATGCTGACGGCGTGCTGCGGCATAAAGCAAAGCCTCCGTTCGATCATCCATTCGATCATTGCTAGGGTCAAGGATCACGTGACGAATTTTTTCTGCGATCGGAATGCCTCCAGGTTCTCTTGTTTTGACGATAGATCGTTTCGCCGTTAATTGTAATCTAGGATAGAGCTCATTCAAAACACTGGTTTTCCCAGCACCATCTGGCCCCTCAATCGTAATAAATAATCCGTTCACGTTCTTGTCCCCCAAAATAATTTTGATCTTCTCTCTCTAAAAAAACACCGCGAAATTTTTATAATTCACGGCGTCCTTCCACTGCTTTTAACAAAGTGATTTCGTCAGCATATTCGATGTCGCTGCCAACGGATAATCCGTGAGCAAGTCGAGTAACCTTGATACCTGCTGGTTTGATCAGACGCGATAGATACATCGCAGTTGCTTCGCCTTCTGTCGTTGCATTTGTTGCGATGATAACTTCCTTTACCTCATCGTCATGTAGACGTTTGATTAAAGGTGCGATATTGATGTCTTCAGGACCTGTACCTTCCATCGGTGACAAAACACCGTGAAGGACATGATAAAGACCGTGATATTCACGAACCTTTTCCATTGACATCACATCTTTTGGTTCTTCCACAACTAGAATCGTGCCACGATCACGAGTTGTATCCGAACAAATCTCGCAAGGATCTTCTTCCGTGATATTCCCACAAACACTGCAAAAACGCAAATCCCTTTTAACACTGATCAACGAGCGTGCAAATTCATTTACCGATTCGTCTTTCATATCAATTGTAAAAAAGGCTAAACGTGTCGCTGTTTTTTGACCGATTCCCGGCAGCTTCATATAGCTTTCAATCAACTTTGCAATTGGTTCTGGATATTGCATTCTGTCCTTCCTCTCTTCCAGAAAGGCTTCACGAACTCGTTCAGCTTTTGAGCTCCAAGTAGGTACTTGTTCCACATCAGCTCTGCAAGCAGTCACTGTATGCGTAGCTTGCGTAGAAAAGCTAGTTCGTTAAGCCGGACATGGATAATACTACTAGCAAAAACAATATATCTTTGAAAAAGTAATATTTTTTGCTGAGATCAAAGTCGCTTACATTCCAGGAAGTCCCTTTGTATATTTCCCCATCGTTTGATCGGTTTCTTTTGTAATCTTAGTAATCGCATCATTAACTGCTAAAACAATCATGTCTTGTAACATATCAGGATCTTCTGGATCAATTAATTCCGGATTGATTGTCATTGCTTTCATATTTTTATCCCCAGTAAATGTCACTGTGACTAAATCGTTGGTTGAACTTCCAGTGAATTCTTTCGCATTCAGTTCATCCTGAGCCTTTACCATTTCTTTTTGCATTTTTTGCATTTGTTTCATCATGCCTTGCATGTTTCCCATTCCGCGCATCATTGTATCTATTCGCTCCTTTAATTAATAAATTTATTTCATAAAACTACTTACCAATTGCCTTAAAGCTTAAAGTATGAAGAAAACCTAATACACTTTAATCATCTTTAATTGTTACAAGATCGCCAAACAGACTCTTTGCTTGCTCAACAACTTCATTCGTTTCCTCAGGTATTAAAGTAATTTCATCATCTGTCTCATTCGTTTCAGCTGCTACTGGGCGATCATGATGCTGACTGACAAAAGCTTGTCGTAATCGTGGCCAGCTTTCACGAGTAATAAAGACAAATTCTGGCGTGTACCCCTTGATCATCATACTCAAAGTGTTTTGCATATTCAAGCGAAGCTCATCGCTGCTATCAGCTCGTTGACAGACAATCTCATAATCAAATGCGATTAACATCAGATCAGGTCCTGCCGCCATTGGTTCGCTAGCCTTCAACATCGCCCGTTGTGTGACTGGCAAAGCCATTAACAGGTCTTCCCAAACATTCTTCACACTTAGTAAATGATCTTTAGTTGCCTCACTTAACACTTGATACACACGTTCTGTCGGAACACGATAGGTGCTTGCAGTTTTCTTCGGTGCCGTTTTGCGCTCTTCTTTTTCAACCGTTGGCTGTTTTTTTAATTGTTGAACTTCTTTTTGAAGCTGCTGTATTTGAGTCTTCAAGGCAGTGAATTCTGCTTGATCTGCTGGTTGTGTCGCAGATGCTACTGCTATTTGGTTGCTTGAAGAATCACCAATTGCAATATTAGCAGACGTTTGCGGTGTCGCCAATTTCACCGTCGCTACTTCTAAATAAACATTGGCATGATTGGTAAATCGAATCTCGTTTTGTGTCTCGCTCAAAATTTTAATCATGACATACAAACGGTCAGAAGGTGTAGAACCCGCTAATTGTTTAAACGTTTCAGTTAAATAAGCAGCACGACTTTCCAATAACTTGGGTGCTTGCTGGTAGATCAGCAAATCACGACAGTACAGTAACAAATCTTCCGTTAAGCGTCGAGCTTCTTTCCCCTCTGCTAAAATATTTTCCAGAACTTCTAGCGCTCCACTCACATCTTGCTGCAAACAAGCACCGATAAAACTGTCCATCATTTCTGTAGTCAAACTGCCAGTCACGGCTAACGCATCTTCTAAGGTAATTTTTTCATTACTGAAGGAAATCGCTTGATCCAAAATACTTAACGCATCTCGCATCCCGCCTTCAGCCGCTCGTGCGATTACGGACAGCGCCTGCTCTTCATAAGGCTGATTGCTTTGTTCAAGAATATAAGCCATCCGTCCAATAATTGCTTGAACATCAATGCGTTTAAAATCAAATCGTTGTGTTCGTGAAATGATCGTAGCTGGAATCTTATGCGGCTCAGTTGTTGCTAAGACGAAGATCACATGTTCCTTCGGTTCTTCTAACGTTTTTAATAAGGCATTGAAGGCACCCGTAGAAAGCATATGGACTTCATCGATAATGTAGACTTTATATTTCGCTGTCGTCGGCGCGTAGTTCGCTCGATCGCGAATAAAACGGATTTCTTCCACACCGTTGTTGCTGGCCGCATCAATCTCAATCACGTCTTCTTGTCGTCCGTCTGTAATTGAACGACACATCTCACACTCGTTGCAAGGTTCCCCATCCACACTATTCGGACAATTGATGGCTTTGGCAAAAATTTTCGCCGCACTAGTTTTCCCTGTTCCGCGGGGACCGGTAAATAAATAGGCATGGGAAGTTTTCTGTTGTTGGATTGCATTTTTCAGCGTTTTGGTAATCGCTTCCTGTCCAACAAGGTCATCAAACCGTTGCGACCGCCAAACGCGGTAAAGTGCTTGATACGCCATAATTCTCCTCTTTTCTTTCAAAATCACTGCTTTTTATTATACGTGATTTCGAGTAAAAAAACTATAGAAACCAATTGTCTAATGCAATTGTTTAGTGTCTTTTAATTTGTCGGTTGGCTTCCTTTCTATTTAGAAAAAGCCCTGTGGTATAATAGAAAAAACGTTTTTATGGAGGGATATTCATGGGACTATTTAAAGCAGCAACTAGCAGTATTGGCGGTGGTTTAGCCGATCAATGGCTGGAAATTATCGAACCAGCCGATATGGGACAAACAACAGTTATGTCAAAAGGCGTGGCCGTTCGAAAGGATGATAAACGCGGAAGCAATAAAAAAGGAACCAGCGATGTAATCACAGATGGTTCTGTGATTCATGTCTATCCAAATATGATGATGCTCTTAGTAGACGGTGGTAAGATTATTGATTATACCGCCGAAGAAGGCTACTACACCGTTGAAAACAATTCTGCTCCATCCATGTTTAATGGTTCATTAAAAGATGCGGTCGCTGAAACATTCAGTCGCTTCAAGTTTGGCGGTGTGACCCCACAGAAACAGCAAGTCTTTTATATTAACTTGCAAGAAATTAAAGGAATCAAATTCGGGACCAGTACTCCGTTGAATTATTTTGATAATTTCTACAATGCAGAGCTATTCTTGCGGGCGCACGGAACCTACTCCATCAAAGTAACTGATCCAATTCTTTTCTTCGCAAATGCGATCCCAAGAAATATGGATCAGGTTGATATTAGCGATATCAATGAACAATATTTGCAAGAATTTCTAACAGGCTTACAAGCTGCAATTAATCAAATGTCTGCCGATGGACAACGAATCTCATATGTTCCATCAAAAAGCTTGGAACTTAGCAAATACTTATCTGATGCATTAGATGACAGCTGGAAAGAATTGCGAGGAATGGAAATTGTTTCAGTGGCAGTTGCCAGCATCTCTTATACCGATGACTCAACGAAATTAATCAACATGCGAAATGAAGGTGCCATGTTAGGTGATCCTAACGTGCGTGAAGGCTACGTCCAAGGCTCAGTTGCTCGTGGCATGGAAGCTGCTGGTAAAAATGATGCAGGCGCTGCTACTGGTTTCTTCGGAATGGGTATGGGAATGAACGCTGGCGGAGACTATCTCAACCAAGCTTCGCAAAATAATAATCAACAAATGCAACAGAATCAACAGGCTCAACAAAAAAACACAGGTGATCAATGGACTTGCCCGAAATGCGGCGAAAAAAATTCTGGTAAATTCTGCAGCAACTGCGGAGAACCAAAGCCAGCTCCAGCAGCCGCAGCAAAAATCCAAATGAAGTGCAGCGACTGCGGTGAAACAGTTGATTTAAGCAATGGCGTTCCGAAATTCTGTCCGCATTGCGGTAAGCCCTTCAAAGGTGTTCCGATCGACTAAACTATTACTAACCATAGGAGGACCTGCAAATGGCAGATGTATTGACGCATCATTGTCCCAACTGTGGCGGACCTTTGACATTTAATCCAAGTGATCAAAAATTCCATTGTGATTATTGTTTAAGTATTTTTACAGTGGAGGATATCGAAAAATTTGAAGCTAAAGAAGCTGCCCCAGCTGAGGATGGAGTAACAGAAACTACTACCGTTAAGGAAGAAAGTACTGATGATGTCGATCTCTTTCTATGTCCCAGCTGTGGTGCTCAAATTGTCACTGATCACACTACCGCCGCAACCTACTGTTACTTTTGTCATAATCCTGTCGTATTGTCAGGACGTTTGACAGGAGAATTTTTACCGAATAAAGTTTTACCTTTTAAAATCGACCGCGAAAAAGCCACCGCAGATTTTTTAGCATGGACACAAAAGAAACGCTTTATTCCAAAAGATTTTTTCAACAAAGAACAAATCGAAAAAATGACTGGTGTTTATTTTCCCTATTGGGTAGTTGACGCTGAGACTGCTGGTAATTTGACGGGCAAAGGGACCTCTTTGCGGGTCTGGATCGTCGGTGAAATTGAATACACTGAAACAAAAGTCTATCAGATTTTCCGAAAAGGCAAAGCGAAGATTCGTCATTTAACCAAGAATGCCCTTCAAAAAAATCTGCAGCAAAAAATGGTCGAAGGAGTACAGCCTTTCCCGATTGATCAAGCCGTGGACTTCCATACTGAGTACTTATCAGGCTTCCAAGCAGAAAAGCGGGATATTGAAATCAAGGACTTAGCTGATCAGATTGAACATGAATTAACCGAGTACACAGAAGACTTGTTACGAGATACGGTTTCGGGATATACCACCTTTACAGCCGGCAATAAATCCGTAAATGTAGAGAAACAGGACAATCACTATATGTTACTCCCTGTCTGGCTTGTGACGTATCAAGATGCTTCGAAGAAAACCTATTATTATGCGATGAATGGCCAAACAGGTAAAGTCAGCGGAATTCTGCCGATCAGTAATAAACGTTTAGGATTGTTCTCAGCTGGGATTTTCGCTGCGATTATGATAATTGCTGTGATTGTGGGGTATTTCCTATGAAAAAAATCCTATTATTGATTGGCTTTTTAGCATTCTTGAGCCCGTTGAAGGTCTCTGCCGCTTCTAATACGGTAGATGATCAGGCAAATCTTCTAACACCGGAAGAACGAACCGAATTGTCTAATCAAGCAGATGCCATTAATCAAAAGATCAAAGGCGAAGTGTTTATTTTAACTACTGATACCAACTCAGAGGAACCACGAAAATTTGCGGATGATCAGCTAAGAGCACGCATCGGAAATGATCATAATGGTGCCTTGCTTTTATTGGATATGAACCAACGCGAAATTTATCTCTCAACTTCAGGGAATCTGATCGACTACATCAATGATAAACGGCGTGATAAGCTTTTAGATGATGTCGAGGGAGCAATGAGAGACGGCGATTATTATCAAGCAAGTAAAAATTTCTTGTTTAATGCACAAGAATTCGTTGACGATGGCGTTCCTGGTGGGGCTTATCGTATTGATGAAAAAACCGGAAAAATCACCCGTTATAAATCCATCAGACCAATTGAATTCATTATCGGTTTTGTCATTGCAGCAGTGGCGGCAATCGCCTTTTTTGTTTCTGTACGCTTGCGTTATCAATTAAAAGCTGGGACTTATCGTTACCCATATCGTCAAAATGCGCAATTAGATTTGACTGAACGTCAAGACCAATTAGTGAATTCCTTTGTTACCACTCGGCGGATTCCTAAACCCTCTAACAACAATGGAGGCGGCGGTGGTGGCAGTACCACTCACTCTAGCGGTGGTGGAACCTTTGGCGGTGGCGGACGCAGTTTTTAATCAAATAAAATAAAAAATGTTATCACTATACACCAGAGCCTTTCAAAACTAATGAAAAACTCTGGTGTTTTCATGTATTTTCTTGAATTCACCCTATGATTTTGCTAAACTTTTAGGGTTAATAGAAATAAAGGAGCACATCGATGAAAAAAAAGAGAAGTTTCCCCCTTGTTTTGGTTGCCCTAGTACTTTTCTTCCAAAGTCTCATTGGAATCCCCGTCCATGCGGCAGATGAGTTTTCAGTCAATGCGAATGCAGGATACGCCATTGATGCTGATTCAGGAAAAGTTTTTTTCAACCAAGACGGCGACTCTCCCAAAGGCATTGCTTCTATCACTAAAACGATCACGGCATACCTCGTTTTAGAAGCGATTAAACAGCAAAAAATCTCTTGGGAGCAAGAAGTACCGATCTCTGAATACGCTGAACAATTAAGTACTGTTCCTGAATTGTCAAATGTAACGTTGGTTCGTGATCAGAAATATACAGTCAAAGATCTTTTTGAAGCCATGATCGTTCAATCAGCCAATGCCTGTGCGGTTGCTCTAGCTGAACTCATTGCCGGCAATGAGCATACCTTTGTGAATCAAATGCGCGAACAGCTCACAGAGTGGGGCATCAAAGACGCGACAATCATTAATGCTTCTGGTTTGAGTAATGTTTATCTAGGCGAACATATCTATCCTGGTACCGAAGAAAATGATGAGAATCTAATGTCGGCTAGAGATGTGGCAATCGTAGCCCAGCACCTGATCAAGGATTTCCCAGAAATTTTGGAAATTTCTAAGATCAAGGAAAAGACATTCGCTCCAAATTCAACTCAACCAACTGAAATGGAAAATTGGAATGTTATGTTATTTGATGGTCCGAATTATAAAGAAGGCGTTGATGGCTTAAAAACTGGTACTACTGATTTAGCTGGTGCTTGTTTTGTCGGTACGATCCAAAAAGACGGACGCCGTGTTATCACAGTCATCTTAAATGCACTAAATCAACCAAATGATGAGAACGCACGATATGTCGAAACAAGTAACTTGATGGATTATTGTTTAAATAATTGGAGTCAGCAAGACGTAACTGTTGCTGGACAGACACCCACTGATAAAAAAGAACTAAAAGTCACAGATGGCAAGAAAAAAACAGTTGCTTTAGCCATGGAAAAACCTGTTAAGCTTTGGATTCGAAACGATATGGATCCTAAAAATTTAACGATTAAGACAACCTTAGATCATTCATTGCTGGACAATAATGCAATCATTGCACCGGTCCACAAGAATGAAAAAATTGGTACTGTCAGTGTCGCTTTAGCCCAAGATACTTTGGGCTATGTCCAAGAAAACGAAGGTGCAAAAACAGATCTCGTAACCAAGAGTGCCGTTGAAAAAGCCAGTACATTCGAATTGATTTGGCAAAAAATTACAGGTATCTTTGCATAAAATAAAAAAATTTCAAGAACATCGACAGTTTCAGACTGTAGAAAAAAGCTGTTCCAAGTTCATATTTCGAGCTTGGAACAGCTTCTTTTATCTAATTTATTTCTTTTCCTTTGTTTTAAAGGGAAAATACAACTCGACTTCCCCTTCTGCGAAATGTGGTAAATAATGTTCATGGATCGCACCGGCAAGCTTCAGATTTTCCATAGGGAAGATTTCTCCCAACATTAGATTTGTCGCCTCTTCAATTTTTTCCGCACTAGCCTTAACTGTCAAATAGCTCATTGGCGGTATTTCCCAACGAATCCATCCTTCAGGTGCTTGGGCTTTTTCCGGCACTTGAACACCAGCTAAATAACGTCCCTCATTTTGCCACGGCTCTAACCAATGCTCCGCATCACTCATCAGACCCCATAGCTGCAAATCCTTCATTTCTTGTCCTGCCAAAAGATCAACCAATTCTTCAAAATGAGTGTTCATTTGATCCCATAATAATGGCACCCACGATTGCCCATCCTCAGCTAAACCATGTCCTTCTTTTCCGACAACAAAAATAGTGGGCAGATCCACGCGATCAATGCCTTTAATCTTCATCCATATCCCTCCTAGATCATTTTAGTAAATTACTTTTTGAAATATACTCTTATTACGAATACTATCTTACTTAATTTATTCATCCTTTATACTCAGTTCATTAAAAATGAAAAGAGTAACTGTAAAAAGCAAAAACCGACATCCTCCACTTAAGTTTACTAATCTTCCTAAATAAAACCAACTAATAGTTCTTAACTGCGCATTTCACCCGTTCTTTGTTATACTGACATATAAACAAGCATAAGCTAATCATCAAAAAAGCTTAAAAATATATTTCCCAAATTTCAAAGGAGTGATGGGATGGATTTTCAACGAGATTTACTTGCTTTAGCCATCTATTTTATTGTTTTAATTAGTGTAATGATTCGTTTCAAACAAAACAAATTTAGTAATTTTGCATTGTGGACAGGCATTTTTCTTGTCTTATATTTTTGTGTGATTGAAATTCAAAAGAAAACCTTTTATATTTTGATCCCGCTTTTCTTCTTTTTATTGTTTCGCTATTTTTATATTAAAGAGAAATGCCGCTTACGAAATGGCTGGCTACTGAATCTTGCACTAATAAGTTTTATGGGCTACGTAGCGCTTGTAACCCTTACCGCAAGCTCTTTGATTGGTATGGGTATCTTAGGACTATTAGCACTCTTATTTTTAATGACCATATTGTTTGGTATCTACGCGGCCGTAATCTTCTTGATTGGCAATAGTTTCATTGTCTTGCGACACGAATCACGCAAACTGCCTAACTTGTTGACCTTGATTCTGGGTTTGGCGATCGTAGCATTGATTATTTTACGAACGATCGGTCCACGAATACTTCCTGATTGGTCAGTCATTTTGCTTTCGATTCCGACGACGATCGCGTTTTATTTCTTTGTCGTCTTTTGGAATTTTTTATCGATCTCATTGATTTATCAACTCAATAAACCAAAATATAATCAGGATTTTGTGATTGTTTTAGGTGCTGGATTAATCGGTGGTAAAAAAGTCACGCCATTATTGGCCAAACGGATTGATCGTGCAATTCAATTTTACCGCGAACAAAGCGAAAAAACATTATCACCGCCCCAGCTTTTAATGTCTGGTGGACAAGGACCTGATGAAAAGATTCCTGAATCGCAAGCAATGAGAGAATATGCTTTGGAGCAGGGAATTCCAGACGAAGATATTATTATGGAGGCACAATCTACCAATACTCTTGAAAACATGAAGTTTAGTAAAGAAATTATGGAACGTGAAAAACCGAGTGGCTATCACGCAATCTTTACTTCAAATAACTACCACATTTTTAGGGCCGGAATGTATGCCGAAGATGTTGGTTTAAAAATCGACGGTATCGGTTCAAAAACTGCACGCTACTATTTGCCGAATGCTTTTCTTAGAGAATTTATTGCAGTAGCCTTAATGAATAAACGTCTTCATCTGATTGTTTGTGGATTGATTACCTTTGGGTTTGTAGCCTTGGCGATCCTTAATTTTCTTTTTGTCCGATAACTAATATGCTTTTGCCCTTCAAGAATCACAAAAAGGCAGCTTCTCCTTATCTTTTAGAGAAGCTGCCTTTATTTCTATTCTGCTCGCAATGCAATTGCAGCATCTTTCTTCGCTGCCATTCTTGCTGGAATATGACCACCGATCATGGTTAATACCGTTGAAACAATGATCAAGATAACGCCGTGAACTGGATTTAATTGCGCAACATTTTCTAATTCAGTCATATTGTATAAAATCGCATTGATTGGAAAAGTTGCCAAGTAGGCAATCAATACGCCAAGTGTTCCAGATGCAACCCCTAAAATACAGGTTTCTGCATCAAATACACGAGTAATATCTTTTTTTCGTGCCCCTAAAGCTTTCAAAACACCAATTTCCTTCGTCCGTTCAATGACTGACGTATAGGTAATAATACCGATCATGATCATACTGGTCACTAAAGAAATTCCAGCAAAGGCGATCAATACATAAGTGATGGCATCCATCAAACCACCAGTCAATTCAGTCATCGTTCCTGCTAGATCAGTATAGATGATTTTATCTTCTTTTTTCTTTCCTTTGTTGTAATCATCTAAATAGCTCAAGATTTGTTCTTTGTCCTTGTAGTTATTTGGATAGATCATAATACTGCTAGGGATACTATCTCCCCCTAGATAAGCCAATGTACTTTCTTTAGTTGCATCGTCTAATTTTTCATTTGTCATGACGTTTATGTCTGTATCTCTTTGTGCTTTAACAATTTCAGAGTTTTCATTATCTTTAACGATTTTAGAGGTTAGCTCGTTACTATAGGCAATTCCCGGTGCTAAAAGATTCATTGTTGATGATTCCTTCACCCGTAAAATTCCAGAAATTTTCAGTGTGTCATTGTTGGCATTATCATACATCGCTTTGTAATCATTATTAGGAATAAAGTTACCTGTCGGTATTTTTGAATAGTATTCATTGTTATTAATCAACTTAAATTCAGTACCAACGATTTTGTCAAAATCTACCTTTTCGTCATCCTTAACGTCAAATCCAAGATTTTTCAACGAATTGATATTGGTACTATTATTCGCATCAACAATCAATACAACGTCTGTATTGGCTTTTGGATAAGCACCAGCCAGCAATTTATAGTTATCCTTTAAGAAATTACCTGAGTCTTTATCTAGCTGTGTTGGAAACGAAGACACACCCATTCCTGTCATACTAGACATCGCACTCATCATTGAAGGACCATTATCTGGCGAATCATTAGATAGTTTTACTGGCTTCACATCGCCATCAATATCACGTAAAAGATTCATACCAACCACACGAGTAAAGCCAATATTATTACTCAATTTAGGATCGATATCATTAATATAATCAACATAATCCTGATTGATTTTATTCGTATGCTGGGCTTTGTCCTCATCACTGATCTTTGCCACAACACTATTTTTCGTGTCTTTATTTGACCCGCTGGCCTTTTCTGAACCGAGTGCCCGATCGCGATTAGCCGATTGATCTGTTGTTGTTTTTGAGATCGTGATTGGATACTTCGCCATAGTCTCAGCTTGCGTGCTATCGATTTGCTTTTGGAATCCACTGGATAGTGAAAGCACAATCCCGATACTGATGATCCCAATACTTGAAGCGAAGGCAGTTAAGAAGGTCCGACCTTTTTTCGTCCGTAAATTATTAAAGGAAAGCTTCAATGCGGTCACGAATTTCATTTTCGTACGTTTTAATTGAAATTGTTCTCCTTTTTTTCCTTCAATATGCGGATGAGAATCATCCATAATCCGACCATCGGAAAATCTGATGGTCCGATCAGCATATTTATCTGCTAATTCAGGGTTATGAGTCACCATGATGACTAATTTCTCTTTCGACAATTCTTGAATTAGATTCATGATTTGCACACTGGTTTCCGTATCTAACGCCCCGGTTGGCTCATCACAAAGTAAAATATCAGGATCGTTCGCCAACGCTCGAGCAATGGCGACCCGCTGCATCTGGCCCCCAGAAAGTTGGTTCGGTTTCTTATGCATATGATCGGCCAATCCGACTCGTCGTAAAGCGTCCTCTGCTCTTTGTTGTTTCTCTTCTTTTGAAACCCCGCTTAACGTCATACCAAGTTCCACGTTGTCGATGATTCCTAAATGACTAATCAAATTATAGCTTTGAAAAACGAATCCGATGGAGTTATTACGATAAGCATCCCAATCGGCATCCTTAAAGGTTTTAGTTGATTTCCCATCAATCACCATATCACCAGAATCATAGTTATCTAAGCCGCCAATCACATTCAACATAGTCGTCTTACCTGATCCGCTGGCACCTAAAATTGCGACAAATTCTTGCCGCCGAAATGCGACTGATACACCATCTAAAGCCTTGGTTGTCGTATCCCCCACATGATAGTATTTCTTAATGTCTTTTAATTCTAACATTACGTCACCCTTTTCTTTCTGTTTACATCGTAAAGATAGCATGGCATTATTAACTCAAAATGAACAAGAATTCATACTAGGTTCACAGTGATTTGTTACTATTATTAAGCAAAAAGGAAGGTGACGCAAATGAATCGAATACTTATTGTAGAAGATGATGAAAACTTATCATTACTTTATCAATCTGCTTTAAAAAATGAACGCTTCGAGGTATTTCGTGCGATGAATGGTGTAGATGCCTTAAATATCCTAGATAAGCAATTCATTGATCTGATCATCAGCGACATCATGATGCCGGATATGGACGGCTATGAGTTAGCCGAAAGTTTACGAGAAGCAGGCTATGATTTACCTATTTTATTTATCACAGCTAAGGACTCTTTCGAAGATAAAAAACGTGGCTTTACAATAGGTATAGATGATTATATGGTTAAGCCAATTGATGTAAACGAAATGATACTGCGGGTGGATGCTTTATTGCGTCGAGCACAAATTGTCCACACAAAAGAATTAGTAGTAGGAAAAACTCGGCTGGACCAAGAAACCTACCAGATCAAAACAAGCGACCAAACGGAAACCTTGCCGCAAAAAGAATTTTTATTACTATATAAATTACTGGCTTATCCTAACAAAATTTTTACCCGTCAGCAATTAATGGACGAGATATGGGGCTTGGACTCTGATACTGATGAGCGAACCATCGATGTTCATATCAAACGACTGCGTACTCGCTTGGAAAAAAATTCGGATTTTTCGATTGAAACAATTCGCGGATTAGGCTACAAGGCGGTCATTCACTCATGAGAAAAAAATTATTTCCACAATTATGGATGTACTTCGTTGCGATCACGTTTTTAATGATGGTCGTTGTATTAGCGGTTTTTGTCGGCCTGCTTTTTATAGTCAATCACTACCAGCTGCTGGCACCTGAAAAAGAAGGGCACCTTTTCCCTTTTTATTTCATTATTTTCTTAAGCCTAGTGATTGGTGCTACCCTTTCATTTTTTGTAGGAAAGCGAATCCTTTTACCAATCGGCAATCTAAGGCAAGCGATGAGCAAAGTCTCAAAAGGCGATTTCACTGTACAATTAGACGAACAACAGCAAATGGAAGACGTTGAAGAGCTTTACCATGATTTCAATGTTATGGTAAAAGAATTAAGTAGTATCGAAACATTACGAAATGACTTTGTTTCGACGGTCTCTCATGAATTTAAAACACCGATTGCTACAATCAAGGGTTATGTACAATTATTACAAAATGAGGAATTATCAAAAGAGGAACGGCAAATTTACTTAGAACGAATGCTGGATGGTACACATCAGCTAACACATCTTACCGATAATATTCTAAAACTAAGCAAACTGGAAAACCAAGGCATCGGACTGGATTTCCAATACTTTCGTTTAGATGAACAAATTCGTGAGGTCATTTTATTTCTACAACCAAAATGGGAGCAGCTAAACTTGTCGCTAGATTTGGATCTTCCTTGGACGGAGTATTATGGCAACGAGGAATTTCTTTATCAAGTCTGGCTGAATTTAATGGACAATGCAATTAAATACAGTCGTAAGAACAGCAACATCCGTGTTTATCTAAAAAATGATAACGCTGGGCAAACCATTATGATCAGCGACGAAGGTATCGGCATGACTGAAGATGTCGCCGATCGTATTTTCGACAAATTTTATCAAAGCGATACAAGTCGTAAAACGAAAGGCAACGGCTTAGGTCTAGCTTTAGCAAAGCAAATCATTGAACTACACCATGGAACGATCAAAGTCAACAGTTCACCAAATAAAGGCAGTAATTTTAAAATATTTTTGCCAAGCAACCTAAAAAATTCATAATTAATTGACGTAAAAAACGAATTAATTCATCATTAGTTAATATTTGTCTTGTAAGCTATGAGTAACTTAAAGAAAGGGTGACTCATATGGTGGAGAAAGAAAAGGTTACCAAGTCCGTGTACTTTGTCGAAGAAACCCAAAATATCGAGGGCGCATATGTTGAAGTCAACACACTTTTTGTCGCAGATAACCAAGAACAAGCAACTGAGTTCTACGAAAAATTAGTTAAAGAGCAGCCAAAAAAATCCTTTGGCTTATTATTAAATGAATATATCATTAATGCAGATGGCGGTTTTTTCCATAACCTTTTGCAGTCCTGGAAAAATCTACCAGCAGAATTCTATCGAAAAATGCAGGTCCTAACCTATCGACCTATAGCTGAGTACCAAAACTAACAATCAAACAGGAAAAAGAGACACTCTAAAAAAGATTCTTTCTCAAGTTTGAATATGACTGAAAAACTTAGTAATCTATTTGGCTCTTATTGAAGATAAGAACAAATACGTCACTAACTTTTCTCCATACTCAACGTTAAGAAAGAACCCTTACAAGAGTGTCTCATTTTTAAATCATGGACAATAAGAAGATAGCCGCTAATCCAGTAATCACTGAAATAGCCATCGAACGAGTCTTGTATGCTACCCCAGCGACTAAAAACATTGCGATGATCCGTACATTGCCGATCACTTCAAAATGATTTCCGCTGATAAATACATCTTTAAAAACTAAAGCTGCAAATAATGAGATTGGCACATATTTCATCCAATCACTGAACCATTGCGGCACCTGTCGTTGGGAAAAATACAACATCGGAAAAAGACGCGGTAAATAGGAGGCTCCAAATAAGCAAAGAATTAGCAATAGCAAAGAAGTATTACTCATGATGAACCTCCCCACCGGTCAGATCGTAATGATCCGGTCCATCATTTTTATTATGGGCAGTTTTCCAAAAACGTTCAACCAAATAGCCGGTTAATGAAGCCAATAAAGTCGCTAAAATCAACCCAAAGGTATTTTTGAAAAGGAGCATGAAAATAATTGCTAAGACGCCAGACAATAAACCAGTGGCTAATAATAGACCATTGCTTAATTGCATCATAAACATAAAAATGAACATGGCTGTCAAAGCAAAATGAACCAATTCAGTGTCGACATGGATCACAGAACCGAAAATGGTTCCTAAAACTGTACTCCCTGTCCAAGACGCCATCGAAAACCAATTAACATATAACGCTTTCTTACGGTTCCATTCAGGATCAGTAGAATATTTCAAATAGTTGACTGCGTAATTTTCATCATTCATTGATTGTGAAAAAAGCGCAATGAATGATCGTTTTTCTTTTTTAAAAAATTGCGACAAACTGGAACCAAGTAAAGCATAACGTAGCTCCAAGAAGAAAACCATTAGGATAGTAGACACAAATGATGCATGCACACTAATCATTGAGACGACTAAAAATTGTGCGCCTCCTGAAAAAACAAGCATCGATAGTAAGGCTGTTAAGAAGATGTTAAATCCCGCTTTTTGTAAAAGCATACCACATGCCAAACCAACCGGAATGTAACTAAAACAGAGCGGCATCGCCGCGTATAACGCCTCTAACCATGGTGTCCTTTTTTTTACAGGCATGGTAAGTTCTCAATTCCCTTCACGTTCACAGGATAAAAAGCATTTTCATTCTAACACATTCTTTCGAAAAAGAGAGCACCTTTTGAATATCTTCACTCGCTGTTCTTTTCCTTCTAATCATTCGTGAAATAAGCCAATAACATTAATTTATTTTTAAGATTCTATCTATTAAAGCCAATAATCCGAATTATATTTCCATCAAAAATAAAATCATTTGTTTTCGGCTGCTAAAAAGAGGAAACTTTTAAATGATTCTTATGAAAAATTCATGTACGTTTTCTGCTATATCAGCTTTTTACTAGAAAATTCAAGAGCTGATTGTGAATCGCATAAAATTTTATCTTAATCCGCTGAATAATTTAATATATGAAAATACCTATGATATTGATTATCATTTTTCTGAAAAAATATGGTAAGATAGTCAGCGAAAAGAGATGAGTAACAAATGACTACTAGTTTTCATGAGAATCGTTCGGTCGGATTGCTATTGACCTTCATTGGCGGAATGATGGATAGTTATACCTATATTCGTTACAGCGCCTTCGCTTCAGCCCAAACGGGGAATATAATTTTAGCAATCATTCAAGCCTACGATCGGCAGTGGAGCATGGTTGGAAAAAAAATGCTTTCCACCCTATTCTTTTTTATCGGAATTCTTTTAGCAAAATTTATGATTGATTATTTCAAAAAGAAGGAAATGCATTTCTGGCGATTATTTCTGCTTTATTTTGAAGCGGTTGTCTTTTTTATAATCAGCTTAGATTTTATACAACCACATCCTGCAATTATTACTATCATGATTGCCTTTACTGCGGCAATTCAATGGGTATCCTTTGATAAAATTAACGGGCTTGCTTATACAAATTTATTTACAACTGGTAATTTAAAAGGGGTCGCAACAAATCTTTACGATTATTTGGCTACCAAAAACTCCGAGGCTAAATCACGCTTTGTGCATTTTCTATTAGTGGTTTTGGCTTTCATCGCTGGTGCGATTGTCTCAGTTTTTTCTTATCGAATGATTGGTACCGATGCGGTCTTGATTATAGCTGGTTTATTCCTATATTTAGCCGTTTCTGAATCGTTCTTGGTATGGCGGTTCCAACGAAATACGAATGCTTTCCAAAAAAAATAACTCTTCAGCGACCTTGCTGAAGAGTTTCTTTGTCTTTAACGATTAATAAAAATGATAAACAGTACCATTCCTAAACATAGGCCCCCCATTACAGTACCTATGGCAATGAGACGCTTATCTAATTTTGTTTCAGGAACAATCCGCCGTAACCCTTGATAAATACAAATTCCTAAGAAACCACCGATAAAATTCATCAGAACATCCGTTACATCGGTCGCCCCCTATTCTTAAGACAAATTGCATTCCTTCAATGAATAGCGAGAATAAAAAGAGAAACGCCAACTTCTTCATGAACGGCAAGCCCTTTGCTGAAATTCCTAGAAGAACTCCTAACAAATCAATTATCGAACAAAGGCAATCTCAATATCTGCATTACTAGTCCTAACTTCTAACTCTTTTGAACCATTCTTTTGATTGCCTAAATTGTTTGAGGCATTACTTGTTTTTGACGTGATCGAAAAATCTTCTTTATTACCAATAATCGTTCCATTCACCTCTGAATTACTGGTTTCAAGAGAAAGCGATTCTTTCGGTTTCACATTCATTAGATTAATCTTCCCATTTGACGTTTGGAATTCTCCCTCATTAAAATTCAAATCTGAAAGATCCATTTTACCATTGCTCGTTTCAAAGGACCCATCATCAAATTTGAGCTGTGAAAGCTCCACTTTTCCATTGCTGGTTTCTGCATCCACACTATTGGCATCGACATCATTGATAATCATTTTGCTATTGCTAGTTTCCAAATTTAAATTATCCAACACTAAATTTTCTGTTGACAGCTTGCCATTAGACGTTTCAACCTGCAAATCCTTCAGCTTAGCTTTTGGCACTTCAATTGTTACTCTAGGGCTGCTGTTTCCGAAATTAAAGAAATCAAAATTAAAACCAATACTTCTTTTACGCTCCAAAGTTAAGGTATTATTCGTTTGTTTAATGTTGTATTTGATATCTCTGCTCTTTTTATAGTTGATTCGCGTTCGATTCCCAGACACACCCACAATATCGACCGGCATATTCCGATCATCTACAACCAATTCCCGAACGGGCTTTGTTGTAGTGAATGTCTCATTACTCATACGATTGTGAACAAACATACTGCTAATACACACTAAAGCCGCACCAATTAAAATCAACCCTAAAACTATCTTTTTCATATTTATACCCCTTACCTGTTTTCTTATCTTTATCATAAAGAAGTTTTCAACCGTTTACATGGGACAAAAGACTGATTCTTTCTCATCACTTGTTCCGATTAAATCCAGCTTTGATCTCAATGAAATCTTGAAATAGTCGAAAAAGTTGGAAAAGCATAGCTCGTTCTTCGAAAGACTGACGACTTTCTGGTAACTTTTTTTGTTGATATCGCTGATCTGTTTCAGCAATCTTCGTTAAAATCTCTGCACCATCGTTGTCCTCTGCTAAAGTCTGAGCAGTAAATTCAAACAGTTCTTGTAGTTCCTGCACATCTTCTGGTTCTGCATCTAGACGATTTAATATCTGCAACATGTCAGATAGGACTTTTAATTGTAAGCGGCGCATCGCAAAATACTCAAAATAGTAACTATTGCCAGAAAAGAACCGATTCTCTTCATATTCTTGAGCGCGAACTTGAGCTTCTCGAACAAAGTCGCGTAAGGATAAACATTCCTGCCGCAAAAGCTCTTCCTTAGCTGGTTGATTCAGATAGGCGGACATTTGTCCCAGCATTTTTTTCATGGAAACTTCGACGACTGCTTGATCTTCTTGAATTTTTTTCTCCGTATTTGGCATATAAAGATTGGCGGCCAGCGCACAGCCCACCCCAATGATCATCAGTAGGTATTCATTAATGATCAACGGTACAGGCATCTCACCTGCTGCTAAGTAATGTGTGATCAAAACAGAACTAACGGCAATTCCCTCTGCTAAATCAAACTGAATCGACAAGGGGATGAAGAATAATAGATACAAACCGAAGACAATTGGATGAAATCCCAAGAGTGAAAAACAGATAGCCGCAATACTCGTTGCTAATGTTAATGAAAAAAGTCTATTCAGTGCAGTCTTTGCTGTAGAGCGTTTAGTATTGGTGACAGTCAAGATCGTTATGATAGCAGCTGATGCAGCCGACTCTAAGCTTAAACCTCCAGCTAATAATAAAGCGATAGGTGCAGCCACCGCGGTCTTGATCGTACGTAATCCTATTTTCATGTATATCCTCCCTCCTTAAAAGCTTACACTAAAGTCACTTAGGAAAAAAGTCGCAACTTGACGAATTATCTTGTATAGTAGATACGTTGTGAAAGTCCAAATTAATTATAGAAGAAAAATTAGTTTATATATACAAAGAAGGAGTGAATAAAATGGAGAGTTGGCTTTTTTTAGGTGTCATTTTAATAATCGCCCTTATTGCGAAAAATCAAAGTTTAATGATCGCGACACTTGCGATACTAGTTTTAAAATTAATTCCCCATTCAGATAAATTTTTATCAATCTTAAACAAACAAGGAATCAACTGGGGTGTTACGCTAATATCAGCAACGATCCTGGTTCCTATCGCTACTGGTGATATTGTCTTAAAAGATTTATTGAACACCTTAAAATCACCGTTGGGCTGGGTTGCAACACTCTGTGGCGTTTTGGTTGCGGTCTTATCTTCAAAAGGGGTTGGATTGATTAATCAATCTCCTGAAGTTACCGTTGCTTTAGTGTTTGGTACGATTATGGGGGTTGTTTTTCTAAAAGGGATAGCCGCTGGCCCCGTAATTGCCGCAGGTATCACCTACTGCATCATGCAGGTCATTCAAGTCGTGACAAATCGTTAATTTCTTGAACCCCTAATTCTTTTCTAGCGGAAATAATTAGGGGTTGTTTGTATCTCATAAAAATCTTTTGTAAGATAGAAACAAATGATATCCATCATACTCTTCATAATAGTTGCTTTAATACCTACTAGGGGGTGTAATAATGCGAGAAAAATCCAAAGCTGCTCGTTTGCGTCAAATCGTGAAAATCGTTAACCACTACAGCGTCGTTAAAAATATTACTCAACAAAAGAATCCAGAGGAAGTTCGTAAGGCCTTCGAGGAATTAGGACCCACCTTCATCAAAGTGGGGCAAATGATGTCAGTCAGGACAGATATTTTTACCTTAGACTTCACTAAAGAGCTGCGAAAATTACAAGATGACGTGAAAACAGATGATTTTGACTCTGTTAAAGCCTTAGTTGAAAAAGAATTAGAGCTACCTTTAACAGAAATTTTCGAGAGCTTTGATGAACAGCCCTTTGCCTCTGCTTCAATTGCACAAGCGCATCATGCGCGGCTAAAAAACGGGCAAAAAGTTGTCGCTAAAGTTCAACATCCTGGGATTGCTTCCGAAATCGAGTTAGATCTATCTTTGTTTGAAAAAGCCATCCCAATCGCCAATTGGGTTCCAGAAAGCAAAGTCATTGATCTCAAAAATATTTTAAAAGAGATTCGTGTGTCTCTACAAAATGAATTAGATTTTCAAAAAGAACTAGAATTAGCGGAGGAATTTTATCGTTTAAACAATGATTGGAAAGAAATTCGAGTTCCTAAAATGGAACCAGCTTACTCTTCTAAAAAAGTCATCGTAATGGAGTTAATGCCTGGGACAAATTTAAAGGAACTAATCAATACGAAGGATGAAAAAATCGTCCAAGGCGAAACAACCTATAAGGAATTAAAAAAGACGATTAGTCAATTATTGATCGAGCATTTTATGAAAGAAGTTTTTGAGGATGGTTTCTTTCATGCTGATCCACACCCAGGTAATCTTCTATTGCAGCTGATGAGCGAGGAAGAAAATCGAAAGGATCAACAGTTGAAAACAAAGGAACGTCAAGGAAAAATTGGCAATATCCCTTATGAGATTACCATTTCTCGCAATGAACAGCTGCGACCCTTTCGTCTGAACGTGATCGACTTTGGAATGATGGGTACTATCAACCACGAGATGCAGGCCAAGATGAGTAATACGATCATTGCCATTTATAGTAAAGACAATCAACGAATTACGAATGCTGTTCACGCTATTTGCAAACAAGTCGGCAGCTTTGATGAGGAGAAATTTACTTATGAGCTAGATGATTTCTTAAATCGTTATTTGAACTTACCTGTCAAAGAAATCGACCTGCAGAAAGTATTTTCTCAAGTAGTGATTATCTGTCATGATAACAATCTACAGATCGATGATTCAGTCACCATGTTGATTAAAGCCTTCGGTACCCTAGAAGGAGTCATCGAGGATCTTAATCCAGATCTCTCTTTATTTGAAGTCGTTGCCCCCTTTGCACAAAAATATTTTCTTCAACAATTGAATCTGAAAGATGAATTGCAAGAAACTGGTTTAGATTACTTAACTTCTCTAAAAGCTTTGCCAAAAATACCTAACCGTACCTTAAATGTACTTGATACGTTTGCTAAAGGTAAGGGCAAGTTAAATTTAGAGCTTAAAAATCAGCATAATTTCTTAGAACGAGCAGAAGCAATGGTCAATCGTTTGGTAATTGGCTTAATTCTTTCCGCTTTGGTTATCGGCTCATCAATTTTGGTCCAGACATCTCCTGAAGGTGATACCTTGATCTCTGATCTTGGTGTCTTTGGCTATTCCGTAGCAGCTCTTTCGATTCTTTTCTTAGTCATTGAAAGTCTCTATCGTCGATACCGTAAATGGAAAGAACGATAACAAGTTTAATTATGTAAGAAGTGGGTTCCTAGCCCACTTCTTTTTTTCAAAAATAATGCTCTTTCATTTTTTTCCGATTCAATAAAAAAAATGAAAATTTCCAAAAAAAGTTATTATCTCCTTAATTATATTACTTTTATCCACATGTAAAGAGGAAATTTACTATGGCAATAGGCAGATTCTTTTACATAAAAGGGGTGTCATTTTACTATTTGAGTGTAAACAATTTAAAAATATTGAAGTAAGGAGGTGCGGTATGAACAAATTTCTCAAAACCATCTTGATTATTTTCTCACTGGTTTTACTTTCCATTTTTCTATCCGTTGTAGCAATCTATTACTTCATCGCTTCAAACCCATTGGACTTTAGCTCACTGCAGCAATTTGTGCTGACAAATCAATATGCTCAGCTCTATTTATTTTGGGTAGCAGCAGCTTTAGCGATCTTAACGGTAATCGGTATCTTCGTAATCATATTCTATCCAAAGAGAGTAACCAAATTCTCCTTGAAAGAAAATCGTGGCGAGTTAGCTCTGGATAAGCGAGCGATCGAAGGGTATGTTCGGACAAGTATCAAACAGGAAGACTTTATGAATAACCCTAAGGTCAATGTAGCGGCGACGAAAAATAGAATTAAAGTAAATGTTCATGGTCAGTTAAAGAAAACTTCTGGTTTAATTGGTCAAACAGATCAATGGACTAAAAACGTGGAAACAAAACTTCGAGAATTATTAGGTTCTGAAGAAAAAGTTTCAATTAAAGTAAAACTACAGGCAATTGAACCAACTTCATCAGAAGCAACGGTAACTCGGCCGCGAGTAGAATAGGAGGAACAGCGATGCAAGAATTTTTAACACGAGACAAACTGCCTATGATCTTTGGTATCCTCGGTTTTATCTTAGCTGTGCTATTCTTTACAATCGGCTTTTTTAAAACGATTTTATTGATTCTGATCACGATCATCGGCGTAGCTATCGGCATCTATTTAAAAAATAATCATATTTTAGATGACTATTTAAAAAAATAGTTACACACATCAGATTACCATGATCTTTTCTTTTGAAAAGAATCATCCATTAACACAATAGGAGGACAAAAGAATGGAAAACACAACAATCAAACCAACAGAACCAAAAAAAGATATTAAAGGTGAATTAACCTATGAAGACAAAGTCATCCAAAAAATTATCGGCATTGCTTTGGAAAATGTAAATGGCTTATTAACTGTAGATGGCGGATTTTTCTCGAATATCAAAGACAAATTAGTCAATAGTGATGATGTAACTTCTGGAATCAGCACAGAGGTTGGCAAACAACAAGTCGCTGTCGATATGGATGTTGTTGTTGAATATGGTAAAGACATCGAAAATATTTATGATCAAATGAAGAAATTGATCTCTGAGGAAGTCAATAAAATGACTCACTTAGATGTAATTGAAGTCAATGTGAACGTCGTAGATATTAAAACTCGCGCAGAATACGAAGAAGACAGCGAGACTGTTCAAGATAAAGTTACTAGTGCCGCTCAAACGACTGGAAGATTCGCCTCAAAACAAACAAATCGTGCAAAAAGTGCTTTGAGCAATCAAACAGACAAAATCAGCGACAATTTAGAATCAGAACCACGCGTTAAATAACTCTTCCCCATTGACTAGCTGAACCTTAGCTAGTCTTTTTGCAGTGCTTCTAGTTGGACTGGCAAAAATTATTCCTAAAAACATGACTTCCTTCGCGATGTTTAGTTGGATGGTAGGCGGAATGAGTATTGGTTCAATTTTTTCAGGTTTTGAAAAAATTGTTTCCTTATAACGAATTAGCCGCGAGTTGCCAGTTCTGCTTTTAGCAAGTTAGTGGAATCGTAGACAGGGTTAAAATCAATTGATAAAACAAACGGCCAAGACAATGTTAGTCTTGGCCGTTTGTTTATCGATTCTGATATCCTAAATAGTCCCCATAGGTCGCTGCAGCTTTAGTTCCTTTTACAATTGCCTGACGAACAGCTTCAACCGCTAAAATCGAGACTGCTTCAAAACTAGCATTAATTTGATTTGCACCTAAAACAAATAAGGTATCACCATCATAGGTTGTATGTGAAGGACGAATCGCCCGCGCAATCCCATTATGACTGATATCAGCTAATTTGTTCATCTTAGCTTTTGGGAAAGTCGCGTTAGTCATCACACAGCCAATCACTGTATTCCCATCAAACAAGGCTGCTTCATTTTGATAATACTCGAGGAACAACTCCTCCGAGAAGCCGATTCGCTGCTCACCTGGTTTACGAGCACCAGCGATTATCTTTCCAACTTCTTCGTCAAAAACATCTCCTACAGCATTGACAGCAATCACTGCGGTTACCCATAAATTTCCATGTGCAATCGTATGAAGTCCGATCCCGCCTTTCATAGCGTTTTTTGCACCATTGATCGTTCCGACACTGCAGCCTGTTCCAGCACCATAATTTCCCGCTTGAAATGGCTGATCGTTAAATGCTGCTTCACACGCTTGGCGTCCGGCTTGATAATTTGGTCGAACATCTGAACGACCGATTCGTAAATCAAATAAACTCGCACCAACAACATTGGGTACAAAGGTGATTCCCATATCTCGTCCGATTTTGTTTTCTTCTAAAAAATCCACAATTCCAGCATTCGCGGCTAAACCAAAAGCACTGCCGCCAGATAATGTCACGCCATGGACAAATTTTCGATTATTCTCAGATTTCAAAGCGTCTGTATCCCGTGTGTTCGGTAATCCCCCTCGTACAGAAACGCCACCTGTAACTCCATCTTCGCAAAGAATTACTGTGCAGCCCGTCATCGCTTCAGAATCGGTATATTGCCCAATATGAAAAAAATTTTGATATGCTTCCATCTTGTCCTCCAGAGATATTTTCTCTAATTCTAGCTATTCCCATAAAAGAAAACAACCGCCTGTTATAGACGGTTGATTACTTCATCGACATTTTTGATCGTCACAGAAATCGTACCGTCAGGATTGTTGATAAATTCGATTAACTCTGGATTACGATAAACATCCAATGGCACAATCAATTCAATTCCATTCGATAATTTTAATTTTTGTTTGCCATATTTTTTTTCAGTGATCTCACGGACTTCTCTCAACAATGGCGCTTGATCCACATAGCCTTTTTCAACGACTTCTTCTTGAAACGCAACTTGAGCTGAAACATTGTCTTTGAAAACCTTTTGCGCCACAACTTTAGCATCAATCTGTCCGCTTTCTTCTACAATGTCGTAAACAGCTTCCTTCACGTCAGCGATTACATCATGTTTTTGATTTTCAAACTTTTCCCCAATTTTTTCCGCGACCTTCTTAATCACTCGAACATTTTCTTCCAATGATGGTGCGGGACGACTTTCGATCACTTGCGTTGAAAAGTATAAACGCTTTTCTCCTGAAAATGGGTATTTTTTTTCGATCACTTCATAACTCAGATTGTTCAGATTAACTACAATGCCTTCATCGGCTTTTTGTGTCTTACCCGAAAGCAACGCACGATGAATGATCAATTCATTTTTCAAGCCAGTATCGTCTGAATCTACGATATGTGTATAACCTTCATGGTAATTCACTTTTAGAAAGGCCAAATATAGTTGAGTGTCTTCTTCGTATAACACGACAAAGGCATCCGCACTTGGTGCTTCCTCACTTTCTTTATAAGCTTCATACCAACGCGTCACAATTTTTTCACTAGCGGGTAAAAAATCATGTTCTGCTTGTTGGCTTAATAATGCAAATGTTGAGTCCTCTGCTAGCGTTCCTGTTTTGGTTTGGGCGGAAGATAACTTTTGAATTTTTTTTATCAAATACTCACGAACGTATTCTTTTGTTAAATCTAATTCACTCTGACTATAAATCGGATCCCCTGATTCGCGATCCACAATGTGAAGTGCAGCTTTTTTTAAATAAATATCCATAAGTTCCCTGCTTTCTAAAATTGTGACTTTTAATTCTTTCTATGAGCTAAAAAAGCCAGCTTTTTTTAACGTAACTGCGTAAAACAGTATTGCCAACCTGACTATCATACACAGGAAACAGGGAAAATGGCAACTATTGTTTTAATAAAAGTTCCCTAGTTGCTTATAGGTATCAAAAAAGCTGGAAAAATTCCAGCTTTTTTAATACCTATCTTGCTTTAATAATATTGATGATTTTTTTCTTGGATCTGCTGTTTAACCAAGTTCATAAATTCGAGCTTGGTCATTTGCTTGATTTTATCGCTGCCATGTTTACGAACTGCAAATGTTCCTTCTTTTATTTCCCTGTCGCCAATTACCAAGATGTAAGGAATTTTCCGTAATTCAGCCTCGCGGATTTTTTTGCCTAATTTTTCATTTCGCAAATCTTTCTCTACACGAATACCTGCGGCATGAAACTCTTGAAATAGTTCTTCTACACCAGACTCATGAGGCGGAGCTACATTGATAAGTGCGACTTGCTTCGGAGCTAACCAGAAGGGAAATGCTCCTGCATAATGCTCGATCAAGATACCTAAGAAACGATCCAATGAACCAAAAACCGCACGATGAATCATCACTGGCTGAGCCTCCTGATTATCTTCATCAACATAAGTCAGATCAAATTTTTCTGGCATTTGAAAGTCTAATTGCACGGTGGCACATTGATGGCTTCGATTTAAGGCATCTTTGATATGAATATCGATCTTCGGTCCATAAAATGCGCCATCGCCTTCATTGATATTGTATTTGTAGCCAAGATCAGTCAATACTTTTCCTAAGGATGCTTCTGCTTCATCCCATAACTCAATTTCACCCATAAAGTCATCTGGTCGCGTCGAAAGCTCGACACCATATTCAAAGCCAAAAATCTTGTAAACCTCATCAATAATTTTCAAGGCCAAGGCGATTTCTTGTTCGATTTGATTCCGTCGTACAAAAATATGAGCATCATCTTGACAGAAGGTCCGAACTCTCAATAATCCGTTCAAAGCACCACTGAATTCATGACGGTGGACTTGGCCAAACTCTGCCATCCGCATCGGTAAATCACGATATGATCGTTTGCGATCCTTGAAGATCAAGCAATGACCAGGACAATTCATTGGTTTCAAAGCATAATCTTCATCTGCAACCTTCGTGAAGTACATATTATTTTTATAATGATCCCAATGCCCTGAACGTTCCCACAATCGTTGATTCAAGATCAATGGTGTTTTAACTTCTTTATAATCATATTTTGCCTGCAATTCTCGTAAGAATCTCTGCAATTCATTCCGAATAGTCAAGCCATTTTCCAAGTAGAAAGGCATCCCAGGAGCTTCTTCAGAAAACATAAATAAATCAAGCTCTTTCCCTAATTTCTGATGACTGCGTTTTTCTGACTCTTCCAGATAATCTAAGTGAGCAAGGAGCTGTGACTTCTCAGCAAAAACAACTCCCATGACCCGTTGCAGCATTTCATTTTCCGGGTTTCCCTGCCAGTAAGCGCCAGAAACTTTTAATAATGAAAAATATTGCGCTGTCGCTAATTCAAGCGCCATCGGTTCAAGGAAAAATTCTGTTACATTACCGAAAGAATAAACAAAGACTTGCTGATCTGCCATTAACTCAGCCAGCGCAAATAGCTTCAACTCATTGTCTTTAAAGATTTCTCTTGCCTCGGACACGCTTACCGCCGCACTTTCAATCGTAGCCCCCATTTTAATTTGCTTTTTGATATGGTGCTCCAAATCTTTTAAGATCAATGCACTCAATGGCTGATTCACACGTAAATCGACCCAAACTGTTTGCTCATCACGCTGAGCCTTAGCAAAAAGAGCTTCCGGATAAAGCGTCTTGATCGCCTCTTCCAGCAGGAGGCTAACAAGCTGACAAATTGCCGTAGTTCCTTCAGGAGAAGAACAATCATAAAAAGCGATTTCAGCATTATCTTTCACTGGAGTTGCTAAATCAACCAACTCGCCATCAATACTACCAACGACTGCTTCTTCCATCAGCTGATTTTTTATCTCGAATAAGGTGGTATATTTTGTCACCTTTTGTTTGCTTCCATCTGGTAAAACAATTTCGATTTCTTTTGACATCCAACTCAACTCCGATCCGCTTTTTCATAATATTCTTTCCTGCGTACCTTTTCTAATTAATTTTAACAAAAGGCCTGAAGGGTTTTCAATAAAAAAACGTCCCTATAAAAAATAGGGACGTGAATAGACGTGTTACCACCCAAGTTCCCAAAAAGTGTAGACTTTCTGGCTTGTAAGATAGATAACGGGTATCACCCGGACCGTTTGCGGCCGCTCAAAGGGAGTAATCTGGTTTTATCGTTCAGAAGCTTCCAGCCATGGCTTCTTTCTCTGGTGAGACGAGAAACAAACTCAGATATTGTCCTTTTCATTGCATTGTATTATTGAGTAAAGCATAGCCCCACAAAAAATATTTGTCAACGCTTTTCTTCCAAGGTTATTCATTTGATTTCAGAGCATCAATCATATTGATATGCCGCAACCGAAAATGTGTCGCGACCATTACAATGACGGAAAAAAGAATAGTCAATCCGCCAGACGAAAGATATGCACCTAAGCGAATTACTAACGGAAATGTGATAGTCTCCATCGATGCTTGATCTAAAATAAATTTGGTCAAAATAATCCCTAGACCGTAACCAAACAAAATTCCTAAAATAGTAAAGACAAAATTCTCACGAAAAATGTATGAAGTGACTTCTCGGTCATAAAAGCCTAATACTTTGATTGTTGACAGTTCCCGTACTCGTTCTGAAACATTTATATTCGTCAAATTATACAACACAATGAACGCCAATAAGCCTGATAAAACGACAAAGATCCATACAATCCCATCAAGATTATCCATTGATTGTTCTTGAGCTTCTATTTGCGTAGAGATAAAAGAAGTATTTACCACTTGACCAGAACTCAACAGTTTTTGAGACAGTTCTTTTTCCTCTGATTTAGTCATTTTTTTACTTTTCAATAAATAACTATTCATTTTGAAATCTTTTCCCCGAGCCTGCTGATAGTAATCCTTTGATAAATACAAAAAGTTTCCTAGATAATTGTCAGCGATATTGGCGATTTTAACTTTAAAGGTTTGTTGATCCTCATCATGGACTGTTAAGCTGTCGCCTTTCTCTAGATTAAACAGTTCTGCCATCTTTTGTGTAATCACGGCACCATCATTTGGCAAATTAAATTTCTCACCTTGATTCTTCAAATGCAAGTAATTTATAAACTTTTGCTGATCTTTTGGCACCATCATGGTAAGTTTCTGATTGGCCTGTCCTTTTTGTTTTAATTCAACGGTTTGATTCATCATTGCCAATTCGCTAGTAAGCTTTTTATTCTGAGAAAAGATCATATTAACTTTTGCTTCATCAGGTTGATCTTTCAGAGTGACAATCGCATCATAATCAATGATCGGGCCAAATTGTTTATCACCGACTGAACTTAGTGAATCTTTCAAGCCGACTCCAGCAACCATCAACGCAGCACAGCCAGCAATTCCGATCACAGCCATGATCATCCGCGATTTATAGCGAAATAAATTGCGATAGCTAACCTTTGAGTTAAAACTCATACGCGACCATATCGGTGTGAGCCGTTCCAAGAAAATCCGTTTACCAGGTTTTGGAGCCTTCGGTTGAAGGAGGTCGGCCGGTTTTTCATGCAGCTCACGGAACAATACCAGTAGAGCAGCTCCCAAACTAGCAAATAGAAAAGCAATGGAGGCTTGGATGATGGGACGCGGCAAATAAAATGCAGTCACTCCTGAAAAATTATAGCGATCACTGGAAAGTACAAAAATTAATCGAGGCAATGTATGTGTCCCAATCACACTACCTAAAACAATTCCTATAGCCGCTGCTGATAAAGCATAAATAATATACTTGATCGAAATTTCAAAACGTGAATAGCCCAGTGCCTTTAAAGTACCAATCTCTCGTCGATTTTCCTCTACCATCCGAGTCATTGTTGTAAATGTGATTAATGCTGCAATGAAAAAGAAAAAAATAGGAAAGACATTAGCGATCGCTGCAATCCGCTCGGAAAGGTCTCCATATTCTTGAAAGCCTGGATTGTCTGCCCGTTGGTCAAAAGAATAACTAGGCGTTTTCAACTCGCTGATTTCTTTTTCACTATCGCTGATTTTTTGTTGAGCCTCGACTAGTTGTTCACGGTTTCTAGTAAGTTCTTTTTGCTGTGCATCTAGTTCTTCCTGAGCCTTTGCCAATTCTGGATTTCCAGTTGGTACCATGACGGCCTGTTGTTCTAACTGAGCCTTGGCTTGATCCAACTCCTTTTGTCCGGCATCCGCCTTCGCCAAATTATCAGTTACTTCAACTTTTCTTGGCAGTAAATCCTTTTCTGCTTCTGCTTTGATCTCTGCCGCGCGTTCTTGCGGTCGTTCTGCAAAAAGCTTTTCAACTTTGTCGATATTTTGATTCATCTTTTTCTCGTAAGCTTTACCATAGGTTTCTTTCCCATCGACATTTGAAAATCGGAGATAGATTACCGATTTTATCTCACTGGAAAAATTATTCTCTGGTAAATAAGCGAAGAAATCAACACTGCCGTTTCCGACGTTCGAAAGACCGCGTTCTTCTGTACTTATATACATTGGTGATTGTACAAATCCAACGATTTTAAAGTTTTTACGTTTCAACTGATCTGGCTGATCAATTTTATATGTTTGATTGAGACGATAGCCTTCCTCTTTGGCTTTTTCATCCAAGACAATCTCATTATCTTTTTTTGGCAAATGTCCCGATTTTACAATCAATTGATTCTGCTGATTGTCTTTGTCATAAGAATAAAGCTTCACTACTTGATTCTTATCACTATCAGCATAAAACAATTGATATCCACTTTCGACTTCAGCATTTGGGACTGTCTCTGCCAATTTTTCATCTTCTTTTGTCAAACCACCAGTTGAAATAATTTGCAGGTTCGATAACTCCTGCTTATCCACAAACTGACTAGCCGAATGATTTAAGATTGGGCCAGTTGCTTTGATCCCTACGTACAATAATGTGCCTAATAAAATAATTAAAACGATTGAAATGAAACGGCCTTTTGAGTAAATGATTTCTCGTAAACTCGCCTTTAGATATGTTTTATTTTTCATCTGTCTACTCCTGTTTTTTCGTCCATTTCATTCTAACACAAAACGTTTTCATGACTGGCACAAAAAATTTCAACTAAAATTAAGAAAGGCTTCGCGAACTCGCTCAGCTTTTGAGCAATAAGACCAAAATATTTCTAAATTGCTTCTCAAATTTAGAAATATTTTTGCTTATTGCCGATAAAGCTAGTTTGTGAAGCCGGACATGAATATTCCCGTTGTAAAGCAATTAACTCATGTGAAAATTTTATACTTTCTATATTGTCAAAAAAAGAACACTACAAAAGTTTCCACTCTTGCAGCGTTCTCTTAACAATCACTTCTATTAAATTTAGTTCTTAAATGAGTGAATCGGAGCTGGAATTCGTCCACCGCGAGCGATGAAATCATCAGAGCCAGCTGCATTAACAGCCATAACTGGTGCTCTACCCAGCAAACCGCCAAATTCAACCATATCACCAATTTTTTTATCTTTCGCTGGAATGATCCGAACAGCGGTAGTTTTATGATTGATCACACCTATTGCCGCTTCGTCTGCGATCATTGCCCCAATGGTACTAGCTGGTGTATCGCCAGGAATTGCGATCATATCTAAACCTACCGAACAAATCGCCGTCATAGCTTCTAGTTTTTCAATCGATAAAGAACCATTATTCACCGCATCAATCATCCCGGCATCTTCTGAAACAGGAATGAATGCACCAGATAATCCACCAACATGATTACATGCCATGACACCGCCTTTTTTCACTGCATCATTTAATAAAGCCAATGCTGCTGTCGTTCCATGAGTTCCGACTGTTTCTAAGCCCATTTCTTCCAGCACATGAGCCACTGAATCACCCACTGCTGGTGTCGGTGCTAATGATAAGTCCACGATTCCAAAAGGTACATTCAATCGTTCTGACGCAATCTTCCCGACCAGTTGTCCCATGCGTGTGATTTTGAAAGCTGTTTGCTTCACCGTTTCCGCGACAACATCAAAAGATTCACCTTTGACTTTTTCTAATGCACGCTTCACAACTCCTGGGCCGCTGACGCCAACATTGATCACACAATCTGCTTCACCTACGCCATGAAAGGCACCAGCCATGAACGGGTTGTCTTCCACTGCATTGGCAAAAATTACTAATTTCGCACAGCCGAGATCAGAAGCTGCTGCTGTCTCTTTAACAATTCTTCCTGTATGTGCAACAGCATCCATGTTAATTCCCGCTCTTGTTGAACCGATATTAACTGAAGCACAGACAAAATCTGTTTCTGCTAACGCTTGAGGAATTGAATCGATTAGAATTCTGTCTCCATGCTGATAGCCCTTTTCAACTAAGGCTGAGAAACCGCCTAAGAAGTTAACGCCCACGTCTTTCGCTGCTTTATCTAATATTTTAGCAAATTTTACATAGTCTGTATCGGGAGTCGCCGCTGCAATAATTCCAATCGGTGTAACAGAGATACGTTTGTTAATGATAGGAATACCATATTCAGCTTCAATCGACTCACCAACTTTAACCAAGTCTTTTGCTTTCGTAGTAATTTTGTTATAAATCTTTTCACAGGCGCGATCACTGTCGCTATTAATACAATCTAGCAATGATATCCCCATGGTAATCGTTCGAATATCTAAATTTTCTTCTTCGATCATTCGAATCGTTTCCATTATTTGATTGATTTCCACAAAGAGTCCTCCCTATAATTTATGCATCGTGTCAAAAATTTCTTGATTTTGAATACTAATCTTCACGCCTAAGTTTTTCCCTAGTTCATGAAGCTGTTCACGTGCTCCTTCAAAATCTGCTGTAGCATTGGTCAAGTCCACTAACATCATCATGGTAAAATAATCTCCCATAATTGTTTGAGAAACATCAAGAATATTAATTTTTAATTCCGCTAATTTTTGACTGGTACCGGCTACGATACCAACCTTGTCCTTTCCAATAACCGTTACTACGCCACGCATTTGCATAACTCCCTTCAGATAATTGTTTCTCATTATAGCACAGTGATGACAAAACGATGAGATTTTTATGAATTAAATCAAACCTTTTTATCAAAATGTTCGGATTTTGCGAGTTTCGCTTCGTATTTTTAGTGCGATTAGTAGAATCGTATGCGTCCAAAGATAGTTTGATTTTTTCTTTACGCTTTGTCAGTTCATCTTCTTGCTTCAACAGGTTAAGTAGAATCACATATCTTCTCTTCGAAAATAGTTTGATTTTTCTGTTGGCTGCTTGTGCATACCCACAAGCTCTCCAATATCGCTTTACTTCCTATTGTCTTTTCCCTGTGATATATTCAGTTTGACGAGTAAATTACTATAAAAAGAGGAGGTTTCTTAATGGAACTTTTTGAAACAATGCTCCAACACACATCAGTACGGTCCTTCACCCAGCAAAAACTAACTGACGAACTAAGAGAACAGTTAATCTTATCCGCCCAAAGTGCCAGCAGCTCTAACTTTTTACAAGCCTTCTCGATAATTGAAATTACCGAAGCTAAAAAAAGAAAAAAGATTGAACAAATCGCAAATTTTCCTGTTGATAATGGGGAAAAAGGCGCTCTTTACATTTTTGTTGCAGATTTAAATAAACACGCACAAGTCTTAGCTATGAACAACGACTCTATGGAACACTTGCGCACAATGGAGTCATTAGTGGTTTCAATCGTTGACGCAACCTTAGCTGCACAATCGATGGCAATTTATGCTGAATCGGTTAGTCTAGGAATTTGTTATGTCGGTGGTATTCGGAATAACTTATTTCAGATGAAGGATATTCTTGAACTCCCTGAGTTAACTTATCCAGTATTTGGTATGTTTGTCGGCTATCCAGTTAAAAAAAATGAGGTAAAACCAAGACTGCCACTCAATACTATACTTGGAACCAATACCTACCAATCATTAACAGCCGAGATGATCAATGCTTATGATGAAAAAACTGCTGACTATTATCAAGCTCGAAGCACGAATGTTCAGAGCACTAACTGGTCAGAAAAAGTTCGACAACATTTTGAGTATCCAAGACGTCAAAATACTGTTGAATTTCTAAAAAAACAAGGCTTCGTTTTTTAAACGAAACCTTGCTTTTTTCATGCTGGAATGATAGCAATCGCACGAACATTAAACCCTGGAGCATCTTTGACTTTTGGTACACCAATCGAGATAGCGCCGCCAACTGGTGGAAGCTCCGTCAACCGATTTAAGACCTCCACTTGAAATTTGTCCTGCTGTAGCCAGTACAGCTCTCCAATTAGTCCCCCATTTCGGGTACAATTCACTGCTGAATCAGTATCCAGTGTCTCATGACCTATCGCTGTAACTTGTCGTTCTTCATGTAAGAATTTTAAGGCCTCCAAGGACCAACCTGGCGTGTGGGCCTGCCCTTCTTGATCGACATTATAGAATGCCTCCAAATCCTCCCAGCGTTTAGACCAGCCACTGGCAAATGCGACAAAGCTTTCTGCTGGAATGTTTCCATGCTCTTCTTCAAAAGTAAGAATATCTTCCACCGTCAGAGAATAATCAGGATTTTCTGCAACTTCTTTTTCTTTGTTGATAACTATTAAAGGCAATAAAAAATCTTTGATTGGTAACTGATCCACCGCCACACGATCTTCTACGAAATGCACTGGAGCATCAATATGAGTTCCATATTGTGTCACTAATTGATACTCTTTAGCAAAAAATCCATCATTTTTGACTGTAACTAGTGTTTTTTCCTGCATTGGCTGAAATGATTGAAAATAAGGAATACCACCATATATGCTATGACTTAAATCCACCCATTTTTGTTGTTTTAAAAAGTGTACACTATTCACAATTTCATTCATATTACTCCTCCTTAAATCGCTTTCATTTTTATCTTAACGATACCGATAAATAAATTCGCTGTCAAATTACTATTTATCTTCAATTACTGAACCTACGATTTTAAAAACGTTATAGAAAAAAAGCTGCACCAAGTTTAGGTACAGCTTCTTAACTATTCATTGACTAAGACAATTTTTCCTTTAGCATGGTGAGTCTCGCTTAATTCATGTGCTTTTTTCACACCCTCTGCCGTTAGAGGATAAGTATGTCCAACGACACTTTTCACTTTTCCTTCAGTCATTAAATCTGCTATCTCTTGTAATTGCTTGCCATCCGGTTGAAGCCAGATGCTTTCTGCTACAGCAACGTTTTTAGCTAACTCTTCATCTGGTTGACTGACGATTGAGATTAAACGGCCATTTTCATTCAATACTTTAAAGCTGTCTCTTTGAACATCGCCGCCCATTGTATCAAAAACTAGATCAATATCTTCTAAAACCTCTGAAAAATCAGTCGTATGATAATCGATTACTTGATCGGCTCCTAGTTCTTTTAATAGTGCGTGATTTTTTTTGCTTGCTGTAGTGATTACTGTTGCACCAATATTCTTCGCTAATTGAACAGCGTAAATGCCTACTCCACCCGCACCTGCGTGAATCAAGACCTTTTCACCTGCTTTTAGTTTTCCGTGAGTGAACAATGCTTGATAAGCTGTTAATCCTGCTAAAGGCACTGCGGCAGCATCTTCAAAAGAAGCCCCTTCAGGTTTGCGTGCTAACAAATGATCATCCACAATTGTGTAGTCCGCATATGTACCAAAACGAGTGGTCTCTGGACGAGAAAAAATTTCTTGACCAACTTGCCAATCTTTTACTGCTGAACCAATCTCTACAATTTCGCCAGCGACATCCCATCCTAAAATGATTGGAAAATCCCAAGGCATCATTTGTGCTAAATAACCTTCTCGTAATTTCCAATCGATTGGGTTAACTGACGTAGCCTTTATTTTAACCAAAACTTGGTGTTCACCTAGCTCAGGTAATGCTACGTTACTTTCTTTTAATTGATCTGCATGACCGTATTCTTCTATTACAATTGCACGTGTTTCCATTCATACATCCCTCCATATCCTTCCATTATAAAAGTCCTGTTAGAAATTCGGAAACGATTTGCTTTAATCAAATAAATGAGATTCTAAAAGATAATTCGTTTGATACTTTTGCGCTAACTTTTTCAAATAAGACAATGCGTCATTGTTAGTTTCTGTCATCTGATTTAGCAATGTAAAAAAGTGTTGTTTTTCTTCTATCGTAGCTACTTTTTTGAAATACCCCCAAACATGTTCGTAAGCATTTCTTTGAGCATTTAAATTAATAGGCAACTTTTTCACCTCAGCCAAATGCTGATAAAATTGCTCAGTTTTCTTCTCTGACCACTGATTGCCGGAAAAAAGCTGTCGCAATACTAAATACTCCTTTTGCGACCGTGCCATGACAAAATACTTTCATTGTGCCCATTCTTTCTGAAGCTCATGCATTGTTCCCACCTCCTCTTCAGCTTAACATCTGATAATCTGATTTTTGAAGAGAAAAGCTTGCTGATTCGTCTAATCATGTATCTCTATCTCGAAATAGAGCATTCATTTTTCAAAAAAAAGACTGTAGACCTCATCTACAGTCATAAAAATATTTTTGTGTTTTTGTTATAAATCAGCAACTGTTGTTCCTTCTCCGAAAATTGCCTCCCAATCTCCTGTAAAATCAGTCACTGCTTGGGCAATTGATGGCATTGCTAACGCTTGTTGAATAATATCAACACCCATTGTGGCTGCTTGACTGCCATTTTCCAAGGCGGCATTTACTTGACCAACATTCTTGAAACTAGCTGCCAATATTTTTGTTTCACTCTTTGTTCGAGCGATTTCTTCTGCCATTTCGAAAATAGCTTCCCGTGGATCGATATTCAAGTTTTCCATCCGATTAAAATACGGTGCGATATAATCCGCACCAGCTGCGATTGCAAGATAAGCCTGAAACTTCGTATAGATAGCTGTTGCAGTGACGTTAACACCGCGGCGTTTTAATTCTTTGATCGCCTTCAAGCCGGGTTCATTGACCGGAATCTTGATGAATACCTTTTGATCAATGTTTGCTAAGATCGTTTCAGCATCTTTGATAATTCCTTCATAGTCTGTTGCCACTACTTGTACATGTAATGAACGGTGTTCTCCAATGATGCCGCGAATTTCTTTCATGTGGTGGAAAAAATCTATTTTTCCTTCTTTTTTAACAATTGAAGGATTCGAAGTGACTCCCGCAATCGGTAAAAAATCCGCAAATTTCTTAATATCAGCAAGATTGGCTGTATCTAACATAAATTCCATCTTTGAAAACTCCCTTACTTTTTTGTATAGAACTAGCATAGCACCTTCAAAAAAAGATTTGTGCCTTCTCATTACAAAAAATGCGGAAAGCTTTTACGCAAGCCTTCCGCAGATAAATTTCTTAAGTGAATCGCACAAATGTGCATTTTGTAATTAATAAACTACTTTCGTTGATTCAGCCGTAAAATCTCTTGGGCCGTCTCTTGATCGGTAATCAATGTTTTAAGGTACCCTTTTTCCAGCAATGGAGCGATTGAACGAGCCTTCGAAACGCCGCGAGCAATTCCCACTGTTTGAGGAACCCTAGCTAGCTCAGCTAATGACAAGCCTATTGTTCGTTGATTTAAAGGTCCATTCAAAAGCTTTCCGTAGCCGTCATAGAAACGACAACAACAATCTCCTACTGCTTCACGTAATTTTAACTCCTCATAATCTGCCTGCGATAGCAAATCTCGCCACTGACTTTTATGATAGCTTAAAGGTCCACCAACACCTACAATGACTAAATCGAGTCGTTTCCAATATTCTTTTAGATCGTGGAAATATTTCGAATTGAAGATTCCTTCTGCTAGTTCTTTTGTTTCTTGAATAACTGTGGCATTTACAAATAAGCTTTGTCCATTCAATTTGCGGGCCAACTCATAGACCAGTGTATTCACATGATAGCGCGAATTAATATGACTTGGTCCACCGACTATCGGAACGACAGAAACATTTGACAATTGCTTTGGATCAATCCTGTTCACTGCTCTTCCAACGCTGGCACCCCAAGACAAGCCAATCACCATATCATCCGATAAATGACGACGAATCCAAGCACCGGCTGCTTCAGCTAACTGCTCTTCTTTAGCCTCTTCACTGTTGTCACTTTCATTTGGGACTATTTCAACGGCAGTCAGATTAAAGGCATGTTTTAACTGCTCTTCTAACTCAAACAGACTCGCATCAAAATGATTAATCTTGATCTCTACAATTCCTTCTGCTTTCGCTTGACTCAACATGCGGCTAACCGTTGTACGATAGATATCCAACTCTTTAGCAATCTGAGCCTGTGTCATTTCTTGTTCATAATACATATAGGCAATCTTAGCTAGCAGCTTCTTTTTATCCTCTTTCATATTCGATTCCTCCTATGAGAACCTCTTTTCCTATTCTAACAAAATATTATTTACTACGTCCGATAAAGCGTGTATCATTATTAATTAAATAAACGTACAGATGAAATGATCACATTAAGAATGTCAACTCTTCGCAGAATATTTAGCTAAAAAGAATTTCGACATTCAGATCCACCTAATTTCTCTCTTGAGAAAAATTTTATTGCTTTTAAATAAATAAGGAGGAAAATATATGTCAGTTGAAGCTGTAAAAGAGTACTTCTCACACTATGGAATGGCTGACCGGATTCAAGAATTCCCTGTCTCTAGTGCAACGGTTGAACTAGCGGCCCAAGCTCTAAATTGTGCTCCTGAACGCATCGCAAAAACTCTGTCCTTTAAACTAAAAAGAGCGGATAAAAGTATTTTGATTGTTACTGCCGGTGATGCAAAGATCGACAATGCAAAATTCAAAGCTACTTTTGGTGAACGTGCTCTAATGTTGAAGGCAGAGAAGGTAGAATCAACCATTGGACACCCAGTCGGCGGTGTTTGTCCTTTTGGAATCAATGATGGTATCGATGTTTTTCTTGATGATTCCTTAAAGCGCTTCGAAAGTGTTTATCCTGCTTGCGGTAGTTCAAATAATGCCATCGAACTGACCATACCTGAATTAGAAAAATATACACAGTTCAAGCAATGGATCGATGTTTGTAAAAATTGGGAATAGACAACGAGGCAGATTTTTGCCTCGTTTTTTATATAACCCCTTGTTCAATGATTCGACAGTCAGCCAAATATCTTTCCAGAATAGATCTGACTTCTGCTTGATCAATAACCGTTTCATCCTCAAATTGGTACCCAACCAATAATGCACGTGTTGTTTCCTCAGCAATCATCCCGCGTGTCGAATCAGATGTTGGGCTACCGAATGGTCCGGCATCGTCCGCTAACACCAAAAGATTTTCAATATTGACGGATTTTTTTCCAATCCCTGTATAACGTGCGCCTGCTTGTCCCACGGTCAATTGAATTGGTTCTGTGATTTTTTCTAGATCGTAGGCCCCAAATGGCAGTTTCCATTTTAATGAAAAATAGTTATTCAGATCAACGAGTGCATTAATCTGGTACAGTCCTTTTTGCTGAACAATCCGCCGCCATAAACTATCAGAAGACGGTCTAAAACGAGCAGGGTCTTTTCCTAACAGTTTATAAACTTTTTTTGTTGTGATAATCTGCGGATTTTCTTTAATAGTATCTAATGTGTCAGTTGATTCAATACTTTTTAATAAAGGATTCAACATTTCCTGCCAAATTTTCTCGTTGTGTGCTTCATTTTTAAACTCGATAACACTATAAGCTAGTGATACACCTTGTTCTTTCACTTTTGGATCAATCGCTAATTTCATCTTCTTCCCTCCGTTAGTTTCTGATTTGCTTTTCTCCTATTTTAAACGATTTCAAACGAAAGCAAAAGCTTACTTATTATTGTGTAGCTTCGATATAATAGCTTTATAGAAAGAGAGGGATACACTATGAAAATCACTTATCATGGTCACTCCGTTCTATCGATCATTACAGAAGACGGACAAAAATTGTTGTTTGACCCTTTTATTACAGGAAATTCTTTGACAGACTTAAAGACAAATGAAGTAGAAACGGATTGGCTCTTGATCACCCATGGACATAGCGATCACATCGGAGATATGATTCCAATTGCGAAACACAATGATGCCACAGTTATTAGTAACGTTGAAATCTGCAGTTTTGCAGAAAAAAATGGCGTGAATAAGACTCATGGTATGAATATCGGTGGAAAATTTGATTTTCCCTTTGGGCGAGTAAAAATGGTCCATGCTCAACATAGCTCGGGATATGAAGTAGATGGACAAATGATTTATATGGGTGAACCGGCTGGTTTTATTTTTCAGACAGAAGGTAAAACAATCTATCATGCTGGAGACACCTCAAATTTCGGGGATATGTCACTTTTTGGTGAGGCCTTTGATATCGATATCGCCTTTTTACCAATTGGAGATAATTTCACGATGGGACCATCTGAAGCGGCTAATGCTGCGAAACGTTTAAGGGCAAAAAAGGTTGTACCGATTCATTTCAATACCTTCCCGCTCATCAAACAAGATCCTGAAGCTTTTATCAAGCTATTACCAGAAAATGTCGGTAAGGTTATGGCTGTTGGAGAAACGATTACTCTTTAATTAAATTGAGACATGTGAGCAATTTTGCCGCATGTCTTTTTATCATTTCTACACTCTGTCAATCTGCTACAATAAAAGAGAACTATTTTAAATGAAAGGGGTACACTATGTTAAATTTTGAAAGTGATTATTTAGAAGGGGCGCACGAAAAAATCCTGCAACGCATGCTAGAAACAAATGAGGAAAAATTGAGCGGGTATGGACGAGATAAATATTCAGCCTCCGCTATTAACAAAATTCGTCAAGCATGTCATTGCCCTGATGCCGATGTCTTTTTCATCTCTGGTGGCACAATGACTAATGCTTTAGTGATCGCCTCTCTGTTAAAAAAAATTGAAGGTGTTATTGCTGCTGAAACAGGCCACATCGCTACACATGAGACAGGCGCAATCGAGTTTTCTGGACACAAGGTTTTGAGTTTAACTCCAACCAATGGCAAGATTTCAGCACAACAAATCCGTGCTTATCTTGAACAATTTTGGTCAGATGATAATAAAGAATTCATGGTTTTCCCAGGAATGGTCTATCTCTCCCACCCAACCGAGTATGGCACGCTGTATTCCAAACAAGAATTAAAAAATATTTCTGATGTCTGCCGCGAATACCAAATCCCCTTATTCTTAGATGGGGCTCGATTGGGCTACGGTTTAGCTAGTCCAGAATCTGATTTGACGTTGCCGTTAATTGCAGAGTATTGTGATGTCTTTTACATCGGAGGTACTAAAGTTGGGGCCTTATTAGGCGAAGCCATTGTTTTTACGAAAAACAACGTACCTGAATACTTTGTTGCCCATATGAAGCAACAAGGAGCATTATTGGCCAAAGGTCGATTGCTTGGGTTGCAATTTGATACCTTATTCACTGACCAACTGTATTTCGAGATTAGTCAACACGCTATCGCGATGGCAATGCGATTGAAGCAAGGATTGGCTGAAAAGAATTACCGTTTTTATTTAGAATCACCTACAAATCAGCAATTCGTTATTCTGGAAAATGAACAAATGGCGGAACTAAAAAAAGCAGTCGCTTTTAGCTTTTGGGAAAAATATGATGATACCCATACAGTGATTCGTTTTGCAACTAGTTGGGCAACGAAGGAAAAAGATATTGATGCTTTATTGGCATTATTATGAAAAAGGCGGCTCGGAATTCCGAGCCACCTTCAGTTTAAAAATTATAAACTGATTAAACGGTAGGTCAAACAAGCGATGTAACATTCATAACTCTCTGAAAAACGCATAACGTTATAACCTAATGCTTCACTAATTTTTTTAATTCGATACTTCACTGTATTTTTGTGAATAAACAGCTGTTCGCTGCAAATTTGAAAATCGGCTCCAGCATCTAATAAAAAACTGCACAACGTCATCAGCTGTTCCTTGCTATCCATAATCGGCGATAATACGCTCAGTGTCTCTTCCACTTCTGCTTCACCCGATTGAATCAGCTTACTCGCATTCGCCACTTGCCGGATCTCACTGATAGAAAAGCTCTTTTTCCCATGAAATAGTTTTGGCAATTGTAACGCAACTTTATTGACTAACTGATAGGTCGTTCTTACATCCATGGTGTTGCGCAAACGTGGACACAAAACGATACTGTCAATCATTTCTTGATAAGGACTTGTCCGCAGATAAGACTCCCCTAGCTCTAGCTCAGAATCATTATGACAATAATTTCCTAATAGTACGATCAATTGATCATCCATTAATTGAGCAACACAGGTCTTATAAAATTTTGAGGCGTAATCTAGAATATCCTGTCTTAATTTCTTTTCTTCTCTCAAATCGTTCAACTGTAGGAGCCACATCAAACCGATTCCCTTAACATCAATCTTCAAATGATTAGCCAGACGATACATTTTTTCGCTTTCATCACTCAAAATTGCCTGCACTAAAGCATACTCACTGATTTCTCCATGCTTCTTTCCCCAAAAATTCATCGCCACCTGCAGCAATTCAACGGATTGATTGCATTCAACCTCCGTCAATAACTCGTTCTCCTTTATTAAATAGAATCGCAGAAGACCGTTTTCTTTGTGATAAAGCTCTTTGTAAAAAATCGCGAAATCATTTTTTTGAACCTGTTTATCATCCTCCACTACGACTCGACGTAACAGTTGCTCTAGATCAACAGAAGAATTACGCGGCCATTTGACCTGATTAATCACCTCATTATCAGGATTAGTCAAAATGATATTCGTCCGTAGTAAGTCAGAAAGCAATCTCAATGTCACCTCGACTGTTCGCAAATGGTCTGGCAATAATGAGGCCTTCTCCAAAACCTCGTTTACAATATTTTCTGTCGGGCGACTCTCAAGAATTGCTGTCATCACTTCTACGATGACTTCACTATAGCGAAGCTGATTTTGATTTTTCGGCATTTGAATAATCACAAAATCTAGATCTTCTGCTGTTTGGATCACTTCTGATGATAATTTTGGAACTACGATCCCTACGTAATAGAGGACGATCCCCAGCACACCCATTTTATGTAACCGCCGAATTGTTTCACATTGCTTTTCTATGTCGTCTTTGATGCTGAAAAAAGAAGTCAGTGCTAACTCGCCAGAATGGTATTCATTTGTCTCAAGCAAAGTAACATAATCATCCATATCTGAAATATCCAAGAAAGATAAGGATGTGACCGTTTGATTTAAGCAATTTTGTCCACTCATTAACTGAGCTTCACGTAAAGATGGCAGCCCTAACAACTCTTTTAATTTAGCACCCACATTTATTCCTCCTTATTCCTATCAAAGTAAAATTAATATCGTTAAAATTTTCACATCAAATTTTATTTTTCTTCTAACATTATCAGATTCACTTTTTATTGTCTATCCATTTTTATTCAAAAATTATAAAATCTCTTTAATCATATGATGTTAGAAGCAGTTATATAGGAAATGGGACAAAAAAAGATAGGCTTTCGCCTACCTCGAAAAATATATCTTCTCTTATTTTACTGCAGAGTCAGATTCTATAATTTTCCCAACAATTCCGTAATCTTTTGCTTCTTCGGCTGACAGCCAAAAATTACGATCTGTATCTTTTTCGATTTGCTCCAATGTTTGACCAGTTGCTTTGGCAATCAATTTGTTTACACGTTTACGCATACGTAAAATTTCTTTTGCCTCGATCTGGATTTCAGTTGATTGACCTTGTACACCACCTGCTGGCTGATGGATCATATATCGTGTATTTGGCAGACTATAGCGATCCTTTTTGTCTGCAGCCAAATAGATTGTAATTCCCGCACTTGCAACCCAACCAGTCCCAATCATTTTCACTTTCGGCTTAATGAAACGGATGACGTCATGGATCGTATCACCAGATTCCACATGACCGCCTTGACTGTTGATAAACATCGTGATGGGATCATCACTGACAGCAGATAGATAAAGCAATTGCTCTGTCACGGACTTCGCCAAGTCCTGGTTAATTTCTCCGTAAATCAATATCGTGCGCTGCTTCAATAATTTTAACATCATCGGATTTTTTTCTTCCGATTTCTCCAATTCTTCCTCGGCTAAAAATTCATTCATATGAACGTCCTCCTTTTCTTCTAAAACCAGTATAGCTAAAAAGAAGAGGAATGAACAGAATAAGCCTATAATCAATGATATTCTGTACCAATAAGGTTTCTATGCTAAACTATGAATGAAAAAATAGTTATTAGTAGCGAAATTCTATTATCTATGGGATGATAAATCGTATTTTGTGAATAGAAAGGGGATTTTCGTGACCTATCGGAATAAGCCTCCATCACCATCACTGTCTCCAGAGAGATAACCTTTCTCATATTTCAGTAAGTTAAAAAAATTAAGACCTTAATAGAAATAGGAGCAATTTGTATGATTGAGGAAAAGAAAAGCTTTATCTCATGGCCTGTACTTGCCATGATGTCATTTGTTACAGTCATCGGCTTTGATGATATTATTTATAATTTTGCTAATCAAGGATTAGGTGTGATCACTTCTTGGATAATTTTACTGCTATTATACGTGATTCCCTATTCTTTAATGGTTGGCCAATTGGGTTCTGTTTTTAATCATGAAGGCGGCGGTCTGACCTCGTGGGTTCGAGGAACCAGCGGTGATCGTTTAGGTTATTTCACTGCCTGGACCTACTGGGCAGCGTCAATTCCTTATGTAGTTGATACTGCCAATGCCGTTGTTGTCGGCTTTGGTTGGTTGATCAATGGAAATGATTCAATGGAAGACAAAATGTCTAATTCGATGTTTGCCTTATTAACCTTCTGTGTTTTCCTAGCTTTTATTTTCTTGCAACGTCATTTTAAAAAATCACTAGAAGTATTGAGCACATTAGGTGGCGGCGCCATGTTCATCATGGCAATCTTATTCGTCTTCATGACGTTCGCTTCATTGTTTATGCCCAATGGACACATTGAAACGCAGCCAATGAATCTTGGAGCTGTCATACCGAAGTTTGATCTTCATTATTTGACTACGATTGGTCTTTTAATCTATGCCATTAACGGAGCCGAACTGGTTGCTCCATTTGTCACGCGGATGCGTAAACCGCAACGAGAATTTCCCAAAGCCATGATTATGTTGACCGTGATGACAATTTTCTTAACAGTTTTTGGTTCTTTCTCATTAGGCGTCTTCTTCAATGCGCATCACCTGCCAGATAACTTAAAGATGAATGGCTCTTATTATGCCTTTCAGCGTTTGGGAGAGTTCTTCCATTTAGGCAATACTCTGATGTATATTTTTGCCGTTACACAAATTATTTATATGTGTGCGTTGCTAGCCGTCTTACTAGATGCTATGACGCGTATGCTGATTTCTGATACTGGTAAACAATTCATGCCAAAAAAATTAACGAAATTGAACGCTGAAGGCTTACCAATCAACGGCTACATTTTAACCACAGCCTTAAGTGCGTTTATTCTATTATTGGGCGTTTTCTTACCTGAAATGAATGACATTTTCAATTGGTTATTGAATCTTAACGGCATCATTTCGCCAGGTGTAACTTGCTGGATTTTCTATGCCTTTATTCGGATTCGTCTAGATAGTCAAAAATTTCAATCAGACTATGTCTTCATTAAGAATGATCGAATGGCCGTGTTTGTTGGCGGCTGGTGTTTAGTTGTTACTATTATCGCTACTTTATTCGGTGTTTTACCACAGGATGCCCCTTATGGTTCAAGCCTGTTTTGGCACGAACTAATTATCAATATTGTTGGAATCGCTGTGCTGATTGGTTTGGGCTTCATTATGCCAACCTTAGCTAAACGTGAACGAGAAAAAACGACATAATATCTAGCTATCAGACTATACACCACTTTCTTTTAAGGAAGTGGTGTACAGTTTTTTTTACTATTCAAAAAAAATCCCACTCATGGTAAGATGATGTCTAAATAAGAATTAATTATTTTTTAATCGAAATCATAGAAACGGGTGAATAGTATGTTGTTGGGGTCATTGGTAAATTGCCTTGCGATTATGGCTGGAAGTTTTTCTGGTATCATTTTACGAAATATTACGGAACAAACGAAAGATACAGTAACAAAAGGGATTTCTTTAGGGGTTGTTGCATTGGCCATTCAAATGTCGTTACAAGCAAGTTCTTTTATCATTATCATCATCAGTATTTGCCTTGGGGGAATGATCGGCGAATTTCTAAAAATCGAAGACTCCATGACACGCTTAGGACTTTTTCTTGAAAATCGTTTTGCTCGGGGCAATAGCAACTTCGCAGAGGGCTTTGTCACTGCAACTTTGATTTATGTCATTGGCTCAATGGGGATTATTGGAGCTATCGAAAGTGGCGTTACCGGTAACCACCAGACCCTATTTACTAAAGCGGTAATGGATGGCTTCATGTCCATCATGCTGACTGCTTCACTGGGCATCGGTGTTCTGTTCTCGGCATTTCCAGTTTTGATTTATCAAGGCGCTATCACGATTTTTGCTAGCGTCATTGTTCGTTATTTACCTACAGAGCTGCTAGATAGTCTAATGAATGAAATCAGTGCAATCGGCGGTTTGATGATCTTAGCCATTGGCTTAAACGTCATGAAACTGACCAAGATTCGTGTCTCTAACTATTTGCCAGGTATTCTCGTTTTGATAGCTATTATGGTCGTACAGTATTATTACTTTTAATAAGCAGATGAAGGGAGCTTTCCTTCATCTGCTTATTTTTTTTACCAGATAATATTTTGTTGTGCCTATCATCGGAACATCTTCCAGTTCGCCAAACACCTCATACCCTTGCTTTAAATAGAAGCCTAATGCTTGATAAGCTTTTGTCGTTAAAGTAATCGTCGTAACTTGGTGTTTTAAAGCTACTTGTTCCATTTTAGCCAACAATTGACTACCTATACCGTCTTTACGATAAGCTGGATCAACAGCTAATAATGAAATGTGCATTGTCTGATATTGCTTTTTCGCTGTGATTCCACCAACTATATGCTTATCCTCCTTCGCACAAAAAGCCCATTCAGACGCATCGGGTTCAGGTTCCGATGCAAAAAAATCAACCTGCTGCTGATCCAATATTTCTAATAATCTATCTGTAACCTCACCCTTAGTAACAGCTTGGATCTTCATTGAGGAGTCCTCCTTTCCAACGAAACATTTCAATACACTATTTACATTTCTCTAACTCATTCATGCTTTAAACCCCTGTGGAATTCAATCAAAAGAAATGAAATAAACAGCTTAAAATTTTAGTTCCATCTTCATATCTGCTTCGATATATTTATTTTGAGCTACTGGTACCTCTTTAAAACCAAACTTTTCGTAAAGGTTAATCGCTGGCAATAACCTTCGATTTGTATATAGAAAAACAGTAATTGCTTTTCTTTGACTTGCAAATTCCAAAGATTTCTCCATCAGCAGATTTCCGATTTTTAAACCTTTATAGCCTTCCGTTACGGCTAATTTGGCTAGTTCGAAGCTCCCATCTTTCTGTCTTATCATAGCAACAGTTCCAACGATTAGACCATCACAAAGGGCAAAGAAGATCATTCCACCATTGTCTAAAATACTCCTATGGGGATTATTTATGATTTCTAAGTCTGCTGGTTCAACAGAAACATATTTTTCCAACCACTCCAATGAAAGTCGTTTAAACTGTTCGGCATACTTATCTTCCCATTCAATAATTTTAATAGCCACCATAAAATCGTCCTCCCCTAACCCTTATTTAATACAATACTTCAATTATAATGGACTGCTTAGTTTTTTTTCAAATGTAATTGAACAGTTTCTGCTTTTCCAATAACAAAAATCTTCGTAATTTTCTGTTCATTAAACATACTATCTGTTTTATTGGCACAATTTCGTGAATTTATCCATCAACGAGGTGTATACTGAAGTCAATTAACACTTAGAAAGAGGATTTATTATGACTGATTATCTGAATGAGCTTGAAACATTTTGGGATGAGTTTGCCGAAGAATATGAAGCGATTCAACAAGAATCAATATTTCCCATTGCTGAAGAGCTGCGAGATTTTTTACTAGCAGAAAATCTCCTTCCCTGCCAAACTTTTTTGGATCTTGCTGGAGGTTCCGGTCGTTATTTATCTACATTAAAAGCATATGTAGAAAAATATGATCTTGTAGATTTATCAGCGGAAATGTTGAAACTTGCAGCTGCTAAATCTAGTAGTACTGTTCAGTTGATCAAAAACGATCAAAAAAGTTTCTTATCACAGAATAAACAGCGTTATGGCATTGTTTTTTCAGCCATGAATCCTGCTTTACAAACAAAAGAAGAGCTACTCGATTTTTGCCAAGCAAGTCATGATTGGTGTTTGATTTTACGTGTTATAACAGACGAGGATCAGCTCTTCTCGCCTTACGAGGAGATAAACTCTGATTTGTTATTGAATGAACGTTATAAAGCATTTTTAAATGAGCTGCACATTCCATATCTTACAAAAAAATTTGCGTATACAAATTCTGAAGATGTCCCTCGTGATTTTTTTCAGGAATACTTTTTGGGGGAGTTTTCTCCAGTGGAATTAGCTAAAATCACCGAGAAAACCTTTGGGAACAAACAACAAAAAATGAATCAGCAGTCACTCGTCTTTGAATTGATTTATTTTCACGTACCAAAGACTTATAATGAGAACGGATTTTAATATCAAGGGGGATTTTTAATGGAAGAAAAAACGTTTCAACGAATTAAAGATTTAACGGAACTGCAAGGAACGAGCGGTTTTGAAGAAGATATTCGCGACTATCTGCGAACTGCTATCACGCCTTTAGTAGATGATGTGCAGCAAGATGGTTTAGGCGGAATTTTTGGTCTGCGTCAAGCTGATGAAAGCAAACCACGTGTGATGGTTGCAGCTCATATGGATGAGGTTGGCTTCATGTTAACAGAAATCACCTCGCGCGGATTATTCAGGGTTGTGCCTTTAGGTGGTTGGAATCCTTATGTGGTTTCTGCTCAACGCTTTACTCTAAAAACTAGCAAAGGTAATTATCCATGCATCTCTTCTTCTGTGCCCCCACATTTGTTACGCGGAACAAACGGACAAGGACAGGTTAAAGTTGAAGATATTCTTTTTGATGCTGGATTTGAATCAAAGGATGAAGCTTTGGCTTACGGTGTTCTTCCAGGCGACACGATTGTTCCGCAAACTGAAACAATCAAAACCGCGAATGGAAAAAACATTATCAGTAAAGCTTGGGACAATCGCTACGGCTGCACTGTCGTTTTGGAAGCCTTAGAGGCACTGCAAAAAGAAGAACTAGATTATACGCTGATCGCTGGCGCAAACGTGCAAGAAGAAGTCGGCTTACGTGGAGCAAAACCGGCTGTTACAAAATTCAAGCCAGATTTATTCTTTGCAGTTGATTGTTCAGCCGCTGATGATCTAGTGACAACGAATGGGACTTTTGGCCACTTAGGCGAAGGGACGCTTTTACGTATCCAAGATCCCGGTATGATCCTATTACCGCGGTTACGGGAATATCTATTGGACACTGCCGAAACACACAATATTCCTTATCAATACTTTGTTTCTAAAGGTGGAACCGATGCCGGCGCTGCTCATACGGCAAATGAAGGAATCCCAAGTACCGTTATTGGTATTTGTGGTCGTTACATTCATACCCATCAAACCATGTTCAGCATTGCAGATTTTGATGCTGCTCGGGAAATGCTAATCCACGTTTTAAAGGGCTTGGACGAAAGCACAATCAACACAATCATCAAAGGAAAATAGTCGCTTAAGAAAAATTAAATAACTTCAGATAAATCGAGATTATCAAGGCTTTCCTAACTTATTTGATGACTTTATTAAGTGAAACCAGCATTTTTCTTGCAATCAAAAATCATTTCCGTTAAGATTTAAACATATTAATAACTCCTTAGGGGAGTAACCGGCAACGTTGTTGTTGTGATATCAACAGTAAGTTAACCAGCGATGGTTTTCTGGTATCGTATGAAATGGTGAGACCTAAGACAAGTTTAAACACTTGCCTTAGGTCTCTTTTTGTCAGTTTTTCTTCACGCTTCAGCGTGATTAGAAAAATGATATGCGTACGAAAATAAATTCCTTTTTTCGTTTTTTGAAAAAGGATTTCGTAAATATTGAGCTAGCCACTATTAACGGATTAGTCAATCACACGCACAGAACAGTATCAACTGCCAAAAGTTACGAATCAAGTGAAATAAAAATTATTGGAGGCTATAAATTGACAAAACACGTGTACCAACAAGAAACAGACGGATTAATGAAAGACTTGAATACCTCACCAGAAGGTTTGAGCCAAACAGAAGCTCAACAGCGATTACAAGAAAATGGTTCAAATCAATTAAAAGAAGCGAAGAAAAAATCCTCGCTAACTTTATTTTTAGAAACCTTCAAAGACGCGATGGTGATTGTCTTATTGATCGTTGCCGTTGTTCAAATGATTATGGGAGCCCACATTGAATCAATCGTTATTTTTGCTGTGTTATTACTTAATTCAGTCGTAAGTGTCATCCAAACAAAAAAGGCTGAGGGCTCATTAGATGCTTTGAAAAAACTTTCTGCACCTGATGCTAGTGTTCTTCGTGGTGGACAGGAGCAAAGTATTCCGGCTAAAGAAATCGTTACTGGAGATATCGTTATTCTAGAAGCTGGTGACTATGTGCCAGCTGACGGGCGATTGCTCGAAGCCGGATCGCTAAAAGTTGATGAGGGGATGCTGACTGGTGAATCGACACCAGCTGAAAAAGAAATCAAAACATTTGGTAATGATGTCCCTATTGGTGATCGTATCAACATGGTCTTTAGCGGAACAATCGTGACTTATGGTCGCGGGAAATTTTTAGTAACTGCTACAGGCAATGATACTGAGATTGGTCAAGTCGCTGGTTTATTAGAATCAACGACCGAACAAAAAACACCGCTTCAACGAGGATTAGACAGTTTCAGTAAGAAATTAAGTATGGCGATTTTGGTTCTATCTTTAGTGATCCTAGGTGTTCAATTATTGCGCGTTTTCTTAGATGGTTCAGCCGATATGACGCAAGATATTGTCAATGCCTTTATGTTCGCTGTCGCCGTAGCCGTAGCGGCAATTCCCGAAGCGCTGCAATCAATCGTTACAATCGTTCTTTCATTAGGAACAAAGAAAATGGCGAAACAGCATGCGATCATTCGTAAGCTGCCTGCGGTAGAAACACTAGGCTCAACGAGTATTATTTGTACTGACAAAACAGGGACCTTGACACAAAATAAAATGACCGTTGTTGATCACTTCTTAGCCGACGGACAAAGCGGAGAATTTTCAAATGATCCCAAGCAATGGGAAGCAGATGAACAACGTTTAATCGAAATTAGCGTTCTAGCCAATGATGCAACGATTAGTGAAGACGGGACAAAATTAGGCGATCCAACGGAGATTGCATTGATCGATTATAGCGAAGAACAAAACCAATCGTATCGTGACTTGCGTAAGAAATATCCACGACAGGCGGAACTGCCTTTTGACTCTGATCGTAAATTAATGTCAACACTTCACACGATCGATCAACAAAAAACCATGGTAACGAAAGGTGGCCCGGATATCGTTTTTGAGCGCAGCTCGAAAGTGTTGCTTGACGGACAGGTTGTCGATTTTACACCAGAGCTTAAAGCACGTTTCCAAAAACAAAACGAAGCTTTTTCTGAGCGGGCATTACGTGTATTGGCCTTTGCTTATAAAGAAGTAGCAACGGATTCGCTAACGTTAGATGATGAAAAAGATCTGATCTTAGTCGGATTGCTGGCAATGATCGACCCGCCGCGGGAAGAAGTTTTCCAAGCAGTTGCTGATGCCAACTCTGCCGGTATCCAAACAGTGATGATCACCGGTGACCATAAAACGACTGCTGTTGCCATTGCGAAAGAAATTGGGATTTTCCAACAAGGCGATCTTGCATTGACTGGTGCTGAATTGGATCAATTGAGTGAAGCTGAGTTAGCCGAACAATTAGAACAAATCACGGTCTACGCTCGTGTCTCACCAGAAAACAAAATCCGAATCGTCCGTGCTTGGCAGGACAAAGGCAAAATCTCCGCTATGACTGGCGATGGTGTCAATGATGCTCCAGCCTTGAAGCAGGCAGATATCGGAATTGCGATGGGAACCGGAACAGATGTTGCGAAAGATGCTGCCGCGATGGTTCTAACGGATGACAACTTTGCTTCAATCATTAAAGCCGTCGAAGTTGGACGAAATGTTTTTGATAATATCAAAAAGGCTGTTGCTTATCTATTTGCTGGGAATTTAGGTGCGATCATCGCAATCATCTTTGCCTTAGCAATTGGTTGGGCAAATCCCTTTACCGCTTTGCAGCTACTTTTTATCAATTTGGTAAATGATTCACTGCCGGCAATTGCTTTAGGCATGGAAAAAGCGGAGCCAACGATTATGAAGCGTCAGCCACGGGATCCAGATAGCGGGATTTTCACTGGAAAAACATTGATTTCTGTAACCTATCGAGGGATTTTGATCGCCATTGCCGTGATTACTGCTCAATGGATCGGAAATCTGCAATCAGCTGAAATGGGAGTCGCGATGGCCTTTTCAACCTTGATTTTAAGTCGGACACTACAAACTTTTGCAGCTCGTTCCAACACGCAAACTTCTATACAAGTTGGTTTATTCTCCAATAAAATGGTTTTGCTGGCAATTCTTGTTTGTGGTGGATTCTTCAGTCTGACATTATTACCAGGGTTACGAGAAGTTTTCGCTATTCCAGCAACCTTTGCTTTGAAGGAAATTGGTTTGGCTCTAGTTCTAGCGATTTCAGCAGTTTTATTGATGGAAATCACTAAGATGATCATAATAAAAGTTCAAGAACCAAAAACAAAGGCACAATTGAATAAATATTAAGCTAGATCAACCGCATGAAAAAACCGACATCAAAATTCTGATGTCGGTTTTTAGCTTATAATAATTGTTGCAGATAACGTTGAATTCGCGGATTGTCACTTTCAAAGAAAGCCTGACTGCTGCCGCTAAAAGTAACTTGTCCTTCTTCAAGGAAAACGATTCGATCTGCTACCTTGCGAGCAAACTCTAAATGGTGAGTTACAACAATTTGGCCGTTTCCTGATTCTGCTAAATCCTTGATTACTTGCAGCACTTCTTGTGCCAACTCTGGGTCTAGCGCACTCGTTGGTTCATCATAAAGCATAAACTCCGGTTCCATTGCTAATGCACGAGCAATCGCTACCCGTTGCATTTGTCCACCAGATAATTGTTTTGGATGCTCGTTTGCTTTGTCTAATAATCCGACCTTTGTCAGTAATTGCTCTGCCTGCGTCTTTGCTTGCTCTTTCGAAATTTTCTTCACCTGTGTAGGACCCTCCATGACGTTTTGGAGTACCGTCAAGTGAGGAAAAAGGTTATAGGCTTGGAAAACGATACTGAAATGTCCACGATATTCCTTCAATTGACGAAAGGATAGATTTTGTGGGAAAGAAAGATTGTCCTGATCGATTTTGATTCTGCCGCTGTCTGGTGTCTCCAATAAATCGATCGAACGCAACAAAGTACTTTTCCCTGAACCCGAAGGTCCTAAGATAACAGTTGTCTCTCCGGGTTGAAAGGTTAAATCAATTTCCTTTAACACTTGATTATCATTAAAGCTTTTATTTAATTTCTCGATGGTTAACATGTTGCTTCCCCCTAATAGACCATCCGTTTTTCAAGTACGGACTGCAAATAATTCAAGAAGGTACAAAACACTAAATAATAGACCGCCACCATGCAGTAAAGCAATAATGGTTCGTAAGTGCGAGCAGCGATTCGTTGAGCAGTCATAAAAATTTCTACAATCGTGATACTTGCTGCCAACGAGGTATCTTTGACGAGACTAACAAAGTTGTTGGACAAGGGCGGCAAAGCGATCTTAAAAGCTTGCGGCGCAATAATACGATACAAAATCTGCCAACGGCTCATCCCTAAAGAAGCGGCGGACTCATATTGACCCTGAGGAATCGCTAGTAAAGCGGAACGAATGTTTTCAGAAGCATACGCGCCGGTATTCAATGAAAAAGTCAAAATCGCTGCAGTCCATGCGTCCATTTGGATTCCTACAGAAGGGAGTCCAAAAAAGACGATAAATAATTGGACTAATAAAGGCGTTCCGCGGAAGACCCAAACATATAGGAAAAAGATTCCATTTAAAATGCGATTTTTTGAAATCCGTGCTAAGGCAGTGATTAATGCCAAGACCATTCCCAAAGCGAAAGAAATCAGAGTTAAGGGAATCGTCATTTTTAAGAGTGCCCAAAACAACGGCAGCGCTGAGCTTTGAATAATATCAATTGTTCGTTCCATTTTACTTAGTCCTTCCCTCTATTTAGAAATGTCCTTCTTGAAATATTTTTCTGATAGCTTCGTCAAGGTACCATCTGCTTCTAACTCTTTGATGGCCTTATCGACTTTCTCAGCTAATTCTTTATCATCTTTATGGAACATTGCGGCTACTTCTGTGGCTTCATCCGAAGTTTTAACGATTTTGATTGGCGCATTTGGCTTTTGATTCAAATAATCGTAATAGGTCACATCATCGTTTAAAGTAGCATCTGCACGATTGTCGCCAACCAGTTCCACTGCCTTACTAAAACCATCAACACTGGAGATCTCTGCACCAAGATCTTCTGCCATTTGAGCGTAGTTACTAGTTAATGACTGAGCGGAGGTTTTGCCCTTCAAATCAGCGAAGTCCTTAATCTCATTATTGTCTTTATTTACGATCAATGCTGGATGAGAAACTGAATACGGTGTACTAAACAAATATTTTTCTTTACGTTCAGGGGTGATCGACACTTGGTTGAAGATCACATCGGATTTATTTGCATCAAAGGCTGCTAACATCGAATCCCAAGGTGCTTCCACAAATTTAACTTTGTAGTTGATTTTTTTCGCCACTGCTTTTGCGACATCCACATCGTAACCAGTCAACTTATCATTATCATCCCGAAAAGAAAATGGTGAATACGTTCCTTCTGTTCCTACACGCAAAACCTTTTCCGAGTTTGCTTCACCATCACCTTTTGACTGGCAGCCTGCCAAAAACAAGGCACCGACGACTAATAAACTAGCAACTACAATAATTGATTTTTTCATTTTATTTTTTCCCTTCTAACGCTTGGTTTAAATCCTGCTTTAAATCTTCAATATCTTCAATTCCCACCGATAATCGAATCAAGCCATCATTAATGCCAGACGCTTCTCGTTTTTCTTTTGGTATCGAGGCATGAGTCATCACCGCTGGAACCTCAATTAAACTTTCAACACCACCGAGGCTTTCGGCCAAAGTAACGACTTCCAGTGCTTCAACAAATTCGGCAACTTTACTTTCATTCACTAACTCAAAAGCCACCATTCCTCCAAAACCGCGCATCTGTTTCGCAGCGATTTCATGTCCAGTATGGCCAAATAGTCCAGGATAGTATACTTTTTCCACGGCAGGATGGGCAACTAAATAGTTTGCAAGTGTTGCCGCATTCTTTTGATGAGCTTCCATTCGTACAGCTAAGGTTTTGATTCCTCTTTGAAGCAACCAGCTGTCTTGTGGTCCAAGAACTCCGCCAATCGAATTCTGATAGAAACCAATTTTTTCAGCTAACTCCTGACTATTCGTTGTTGCTAAACCAGCCACTAAATCACTGTGTCCCCCTAAATATTTTGTCCCACTATGCAAAACAATATCTGCGCCCAGTAATAACGGCTGCTGAAAATAAGGGGTTGCAAATGTATTATCAACAATTGTCAGTAACTCATGATTCTTTGCCCACGCTGCACTCTCTTTTATATCGACAATTTTTAATAACGGATTACTTGGTGTTTCTAAATAGAGTGCCTTTGTTTTTTCGGTAAAAGCCGCTTCTAATTGTGAAAGTTCCCGACTGTCTACCATCGTGTAGCTTAAACCCAGCGGCTTAAAGACTTTTTCCAATAAACGGAACGTTCCACCATACACATCATCACCTAGAATCAAATGATCTCCCGGTTGGAATAAGGATAATGTCGCATGAATAGCTGCTAAGCCAGACCCAAAAGCAAAACCCTTCACTCCACCTTCAAGTTCGGCAATTAGTTCTTCTAGGGCTAAACGAGTCGGATTACCAGAACGTGAGTATTCAAAATCTCCCGGTTCTCCTAATTTTGTTTGACGGTATGTCGAGGTTTGATAGATTGGTACACTGACCGATCCTGTCAATGGGTCTTCACTGATTCCTCCGTGAATTAATTTCGTTGATAAATGCATTTGATTTCCTCCTAATATTTAGTCATTTCTTCAGCGTTCATCTGTTAAGCAACAACACATGGTGGTTCCTCCTGTCTTTTTTTATATGGGTACTATTTTCTAATCACGTTAGAATGTGATAACAACGGCATCTAGCTCATTTTTGATGTAATCATTTTTCTAAAAACCAGAAAAATGAAGTTATTTTCGTACGCATATCATTCCGCTAAACAGCACGATCATAAATTTTCTGATCCAATGAACATCCCTCGATCTTTTTACACTCAGAAAAGCGAGACTGACAAAAAAGAGGTGCAGCTATTAAAGCTGCACCTCTTGGAATCGTTAAAATGAGAAGTATCCTTCTTTTCAAACGAACTCAGAACAGTTAATAGGCATGACAAAATGGTATACTGCTTTTATGCACCATACAACAACATGCTGATTCAACTGTCTGAAGATTCATAGATTTCGCAATGTTGTTTGTCATGAGTCCTGACCTCCTTAAATGATTGGATTAAACTTAGCACTTAAAAAATGAGAAGTCAATCAATAAACTATCAGAAAAAAAGTAAAATAACTAATTAAATAATTAGATAAATCTAAATAGCACATTAATTTCAGGCATTTATCCAATAAAAACAGAGTTATAAAAAACGATGTATTTAAATTTTTAATACATCAGAAACCGAGTAATTACCTGGTGGCTGTTTAGCCAAAAATAGTGCGCAATCGCAAGCTCCTTTTGCGAACCCTCGCCAATCGGTCGAATGATGACTAATCTCTAACCGTTCACCGAATCCGCCAAAGAAAACGGTGTGGCTACTTGGTGTATCTCCCATACGAACAGAGTGATAACCGATCGTTCCCTTTCCACGTTCGCCAGTTCCTTCACGTCCATAGATCGCTAAATTCGAAAGCTCAGCTCCTAACTCATGTGCAATCAACTCACCTATTTCTTTTGACGTTCCGCTTGGTGCGTCCTTTTTCCAGCGATCATGCATTTCTACAATTTCAATATCCGTTTCTTCTCCAATAGCCGCGGTGGCCAACTGCAATAATTTATTCATGACATTTACCAGTTTTGAAGTATTGGCGGCATAGAGCATTGGAATTGTCTCTCCAGCTTCACGAAATAATTTCATTTCTTCTGAACTAAATCCAGTCGTTCCACAAACCAAAGCTTTTCTATGTTTCTTAGCTAATTGTAATACCTTCAAGCCCATCTCTCTTGTTGAAAAATCAATAATAACATCGCACTCGTCAATTACTTCTTCCAAATTATCCACAACAAATACTCCTAGATTACGTCCAAGTAATGCCGTCTGTCCTAAATCCTGACCTATATAGTCACGATCCTTTGCTCCGACTCCAGCTATTAGCTCTAATTCTTTACTATCAGCAGCTATTTGCGTGATTAAGCGCCCCATCTTCCCCCGTGGTCCAACAACGATTGTTTTGATCACATTTTTCCCTCCTGTACTAACTATAAAACGATTTCAAAAATAGTTTACCATGGAAAGAACTTCATTGATGCGAAATCAAAGAAAAATAAAAAATCACCCGTAGATATCTCTACAGATGATAACCTTGAACTTAATTAAAAAAACATTCGTAGGAACGACCATAAATAACGTAATAATCGAAATAAAATAAATAAGAGGAAAATATTACCTAAAATAAAGCTAACCGCATTTCCAGCACTCGCCTTTAAATTACTCAAAGTAAATCGTCTTAAAAAGCGTGGTACTGAGCTATAACCGTTACGCTTTAAACGGAATTTTTCTTCATATGTAAGGTCAAGCATGTCATAATAGACAATTTGTAGCGGCTCCCGAGAAAAAAAGGCTTTTGAGAATCCAACCATCATTGTGTACTGTTTGTTATTAGAAGGCAGATTGCGCACCCCTTTTTTATTGATCCGGACTTTTTCAGCATCTATCACATTGTAGCTGTATTCTTCTTCTTGAATTTTATGAATCTGCACTTCTGGTTGATTTTCTGCGAGAAAAGCTTGATAGACTTCTGAAAATTTTTGTTTTTCTAAAAATAAATAAACCATTGCACAAGCTAGTATTCCCATCAATAAGATATTCAAAAACAAGTTATCTTGGAAAATACTACTGTAAGCTATAATAATAACTAATGCAATTCCACTAACCATAAGCCGTTTCCAATAATAGTTCTGATACATGACCTTGATTGTGCGTTCATAATAATCAAAATCTGACGCTGCAAAATTCATCGTTCTCATCCCCTTCATTACTTTCTTGTTTTAAGTATAGCTGAGCAATTGCTTGGTGTCAGTCCATTTTATTTATTCACGAAAAAAGCAAAGATAGTTTAAAACTATCTTAAAAAAGCTGGCGCGATAAAATCACGCCAGCTTTTTAGCTATTTGTTTCAATAACAGGCTTTCCCACTATATCCCGAAAAACTCTTAAAGGAAACATTTCTTCTGGAAGTGCATAATCATGCCCTGACTCTGTTTGCCAGCAGGCTGAAACAGATAACTCTTTTGATCCCGTATTAATTAAACGATGAGCCTTATTTCCTGGTATATAGTGAACTGATCCAGGACGTACTTCTTCTAAAATCGTTTCGCTATTTTCTGTCATCATTAACAAACCATGACCTTCTAGCCCAAAATAGTACTCCCCAGTGTTTCTTTTCGCATGAAAGTGTCCTTTTGTCAAAAAATATTCTGCTCCAACAACTCCTGGATATAAATGAGTAATACCAAAATACAATCCTCCGGGAGTTCCTTCGACTAAATCATTGTCTTGATATTCCACACGATACATCACCGTTTCCGGATCTAATTTTTCATATGCTTCTGAATTTAAAAAATATCCCGCTAAGTCTTTTGCCCGAGTCTCTTTCTCTTTGATACCCGTACCTTCTAGCTTGAACGTCTCTCCGTTATACATTACTTTACTTTTATTGATCATCACAGACTCCTTTTCGTATCATTTCATGGGAGATAATTTTCCCATTTTTCTTTACATAGATCTGGACGGACAACAAAATCAAATTTATTCTTATCTTGTTGATACTGCTGATAAATTGGTAAATCAGATTCGATCATAAACTCTGTGTATTCACGTGGTGATTTCTCAACTAGCTTGTCTGAGCGGTAACTAGGATTCTGATCCCAGACGATTGTACCTTGAGCATCAAATTTAGGATAATAAGCTAAACCGTTATGCGCTCGTACGTCTTCATATTCAAAACCGAAATCTCGTACACACCATGCGCCAAAAATCATTTTCTCAGATCTTGAGGCGTTGATTGTGCAGTGTGCCCAGCCGGGCGGAACAATCACGACTTCTCCAGCTTTTGCTTGAACAGCATAGCAACGACCTGGGGCATCTGTTGCTCTTTCCTGCATATAGATAATCGCTTCTCCTGTCCAGATCTCATAAACCTCCGGTGTCGACATTTGACAAGCCTTAGAAATTGAATGGATATGCCCTTGACTCTTGACTGGTTCTTCACCGATCGTACCCTTCGCGTAAGCAACGACGCCAAAAAGTAATTCGCGTTTCAGCAAGTCTGCTCGATCTCTTTCTAATCCTACATCCATCGCGATCGAATAAACGATCTCAGGCCCTGTCGCCTTATGATCCGCCAGACTTTGAAGAATATCTTTTAAATAGCGTTGCTCAGTTTGAGACGGACCAAAAACAGAAGATGGATAGATAAATTCATGGGAGGATTCATCAAAGGTTATACCTAGTCCTGTATCAATCATTTTCTCACCTCTTAATTTACGATAAATTTCTGACAAATGCTTGAATCACTGCTACCTCTTTATTTGGGTCACCTTGATTGACTAATTTGTACTCTTTGATTGTTTCTGGAACGATGAAAGTCTCTCCGTAATGAATCTCAAAAGGTTCAAAGCTGTTATTCAAACTTTCGACCGTGATTGTCTCACCTTCCACTAAGTTCAACATGTTGACGCTTTGATGAACATCCACTATCACTTCTTTTTTGAACCAATGACGATGAGTCTCAATAAACTCCAGTTCATGCAATCCAGTCTTTTCAACTCGTCTTTCACTATCCTTATGAAGTGTTTCAACCGGATTGATCAGATTTTCTTGGACCCAAGTCGTGTCAAAATCAGTATTCACATTTTCTTCTCCATGTGCCAAATGGACAGGTCTTGGAACACCATCTAATCCTAAACGTTCCCAATCCCATAGTTTAAAGGTAAAAATGTACGGTGTTTGACTGATTTCCAACACCACTGTATCTGGTCCACCACAATGAATCGTACCAGCTGGGATCGAATAGTGGTCATGTTTTTTCACTGGGAAACAATTGATGTATTTTTCATCTGGGAAACGATAGTCGCCCTTTTCTGCTTTGCGCAGCTCATTAAAAAGTTCGGCTTTCTCTGTTCCTTCTTTTACACCGAGATAGATCGTTGATTTTTCAGAAGCCTGCAAAATATAATAGCTTTCATTTTGCGTATAGGGCATACCAAATTTATCCTGAATATAATCCACCCGTGGATGGACCTGTAGGCTTAAATTGCCACCACCTACAGTGTCCAGGTAATCGAAACGAATCGGGAATTCATTTCCAAAGCGTGCCTGAACTTTTTTTCCTAGTAAAGCAATCGGACGTTGGTGTACCACGTTGATTGCTGGAATTTCTATCTCAGTTCCTGAAAAATTCAGACATAGACTGTTTTCCTCCGGTACGCCATCAAAGGCCCAACCGTAGTTCTCCTTTTCAGAATCCAAATTAAATTCTTTCTTCATCCATTGACCACCCCAAACACTGGCGTCAAAATATGGAACTAATCGGAACGGCTGTTCCACGATTTGATCCAAAGCAACCTGATAGCTCGTTCCATCGACCATTTTTGCCTGTTCAGGGATATTTGTATCAATCAGGTAATCAATTTGTTCAGTTAGCTGTTGTTTTAATCTATCAGCGATGCGCCATTCGAAGAAGTATCCGCGCTTCACCTTTTTTAGATTATCTTCTTTTTCATTCGCGGCTTTCCAGTTCGACATACCTGCGCGATGACGTTTTTGAATCTCCCAGCGCGTTAAATCGGCATAACATAAAATATCTGGCTGCGGCTGTATAATCGCAGCCCCTGTACCATAAACTACGATCCTCTTCTTTTCTTCAGCTAGTTCTTTTTGCACTTGTTTCACTTCATATTCTGGATAAAAATCATTTAGTGTTGCATGAGACATAATGCCAAAAACACGATCTTCGGTCATGTTCGCAGCAATTCTATTCGTCACCGTTTCAGCGTCATAGGCGTAGTCATCCGCTTTAACTAGTCGAGCATCTGTCAATTTACTCAGCAGCTGTTTCTCCAGTTCAAGTAAATTAACGCCCGGATAGCATTCTAAAGTAATAGTTTTCTTGCCATCATTAAATTGTTTATTTAGTTCTTCGGCAATCTCGTCATAATTATTCCATGTTTGTGCAGCGTGTTTAATCTTGATTTCCGGTCGCAAATTATACGTCATTTTTACCCCTCTTTAATAATTATAATGATATGACATTAGAATTCTTCGTCATCCTCTTCTTCTGAAAAATCCATTCGATCAATACTTTCTTTCCCAGCTTTGATTCCATCTGCGATCAATTGCTGGAGTTCTTTTCCTTCACGCATCAATATCATATCTAGTAGCATCGCCAGATTCATGCCAGATAGCATCTCAACCTCCATGCCAGTTTGAACCAGAATATCATAAGCGTTTGTTCCAGGTGAACCTGATGGAATATCACAGACAATAATCATCTGTTTGATTTCTTTTGGCAAATCGGCAACTAATTTTTCCAGTTTCGCTCTATACATCGCTACTCCTGATTCTTCTAATCCAAGAGAAAAGAAATTTTTCTGCTCACCGGCGACAAATTCAACTGCTGTTTTCATACCATGAGCTAGTTCTGAATGACTCACTAATAAAACTCCGATCATCGTCATTGCTCCTTCTACTAAATTATGTTTAAAACATCATTTGGATCAAATAAGCGATCCCTACACCGCCAAAGGCTGCAATAAAATAAATTCCGATTAGTTTTAAGGCAGAAACGCCTTTTTTTGCCATCAAGTACCATGAAACTAAGACCAAAACTAACGGCAATAGATTTGGGAAAATACCATCTAAAATCTGTTGAATATCAATCTTCGCACTGCTGAATTTCAAGACGATTGGCAGTTTTAAATTAACATAGCTTGCCGCGACTCCGCCGATCACGATCATTCCTAGAACTGAAAAAGCTTGCGTGATCTGTTGCGCTTTTTCTCCGACAAAAGTATCAACGGACTCAGCTCCCAGTTCATAGCCTTTAAAAAATAAGAAGCGTGAACCTAGCATTATGATTGTATTGTAAGCAACGATATAAAAGATTGGTCCTAGAATACTACCCTTTTCTGATAATCCCATCCCGATCGAAAGCAGGATCGGAATCAGCATCCCAGGAATCATTGAATCACCAATCCCTGCTAAAGGCCCCATCAAACCGACTTTTAAACCATTGACAAAATCATCATCGATTTCTTCTTTACCTAATGCTCGTTGTTCTTCTAACCCAACAACAACACCATTAATCAATGAACCGATTTGTGGTTCCGTATTGTAAAAAACAGAGTGTCTTTTCAGCATCGCTTTTTGTGCTTCAGGATTATCTTTATATATCTTTTTTGCGATTGGCTCCATTGATAAGGCAAAACCAAAGGCTTCCAAGAATTCAAAACTTGTCGCTACTAGGTTGTACATCATCCAACGAATATACGATTTATTCAACGTTTTTTTATCTAGAAGTTGGTAAGATTTTTTTTGTTCCATTAGAATTCCTCCTCGTCATCGAAATCATCATAAGAACCTTCATCTGTAGCTGCTTTTAGTGTTGGTTTAGATTTTGCCTGGAAATAGATATACGCGATCACTCCTGCTACAATTGCCAAAGCGATCATATTTAATTTTAGGAAAATTACGCAGACAAAACCAAACAAGAAGAATAGTAGCATAATGTCTTCTTTGACAACCGCCGTGAGTAACATGACGATCCCGATTGCAGGGAGTGCACCACCTAAGATGCCCATAACATCAATTAGGTATTGCGGCATACTGGCTAATAACTCCTTAGCAAAGCTTGAGCCAAAGTAGATTACTAAAAATGACGGAATAAAACGTAAGGCAAAGCTCAGTAGTTGTGGTCCAATGATTGAATTAAAATGAAAGGCTTTTTCGTTGCCTTCTTCAATCGCTTTTTGTGCCCGATGATTCCAAAAAGAATTGGCAACCTGAAAGAAATTAAACACGATCGTACCGATAACGCCAATTGTTGTAGCTAACGTCACAGCTACTTCTGTTGATGAGTTAGATAAAATAGCTAAAGCAATTGCCGGATATGCCACAAAATTTAAATCAGCCGGCATCTGACCGCCAGGAGTAACCATTGCAATATACACTGCCTGAATAGCGACTCCAATAATAATTCCCTGAGTGACATCTCCTAAAATAAGTCCAATTAAAAAACCTGATACTAAAGGGCGGCTAATCGTATACCAGCCGCCGGTTAACCCCATCAACCAAGGAGTGCCGAGAGCACCTAAGTAACATAGTAGTGAGATTAATACAGCTTGGAAAAAGAGCATAATAATTTCCTCCGTTCTTTATTTTTCGATATCTTTCCAAGTAAAGCCTTTTGAATCCGGTACCAATTTGAATTGAATGTCCATCCCTAATTCATCTAAACGCTTGAAAGCAGCTCGTTCACCTTCAGTAATTGCTACATTCGGACCAATTTTTTTGGCACCTTCTCGTGCGCTCATGGGCCCGACATTTAAAATAGAATAACAAGAAATGAAATCAGCTCCAGCATCATACAAACGTACAAGTGTTTCAGGTGTTTTTGCGATTAAAAAATAATTTTTTTTGCTGTTGACGATTTCTTCCCACTTCAAAGCCGTGCGATCAACTGTCATAACGAAGCCTTTCAATGGTTTAGGAACAGCCCCTTTAAGAGCTTTCGATAAAGTTGAATTGTTGGCTGAACGATCGTCCACTGCAATCACGCCATCACAAGCACGTTCACTCATCCATCGTGTTACCACTTGTCCATGGATAATCCGATCATCAATTCGAATAAAAGATATTGCCATTTTTTCCACTCCTGTTCTTTTATGTCATTTTGTTATAACAATAGCACATTCAAAGTATATGCTATTTTTCAAAAAAAGACAACGCTTTCTTCCTACTTTTTAAAAAAAGTGCAAAATTACTTATCGTATTCTGCACTTTTCGTCCATTAAATTTCAATGTAATAACGGTATTGATCGCCAATATAGTAACAGTCGCTGATTTCTTTGTATTGTCCATCTGCTCTTGAAACCATCCGGACTCTTTTTAAAATTGGAGTATTCTCTGGTACATCTAAGACGGCTTGCAGTTCTGGTGTTGCACTTAATGCCTCGACATATTCTTTGCTCTCACTCATGACAATATCAAAGGTTTTCAAATAATCGTATAAGGAACCATAATAATCCTTGCTATCTAACGAAAATTTTTCTGTATAGGGAATATGTGTAACGAAATAGGCAAAGGCTTTTCCATCATCAACTCCTCGAGTTCTTCTTAGCTGAAGCACTTTTGACCCCTTTTCAATTCCTAACTGTTGAGAAATTCTTTCTGAAGCATCAATAAGTTGAACCTGAGCAGATAAAGTTCGTACTTTTTTTCCTAACTCCTCCATTTCACGAGTAAAGCTACGGACCATTGTATAATGTTCCTTTTCCGTAGAATGATCCATTGATAAAACAAAGGTTCCTTTTGCTCGTTCGCGATATAAATGGCCTTCACGAACCAATTCGTCAATTGCTTTTCTAATGGTGATTCGACTAACATGATAAATATCACATAAATCTAGCTCTGGCGGTATTTTCTCTCCATCTCCCCATTCACCTGAAATAATTTTGAATCTTAAATCATCTGCAATTTGACTGTATAAAGGACTAGCGCCTTTTCCTTTAGCTAGCTTCTCATTCAAAATATCACTCCTTAAAAGTTCTATTGTCATAACAATAATATATTCAGCCAAAAATATCAACCTTATTAGTATCCGTTTTCTTTCTGTCATTCATAATAATTAAGTTTGATTTAGTGGTTCTTCAGATTTGGCTTTACCCCTTTTTTTCTAAAAATTGCGTAGTATAATGAGAAAGAGAAAAACGATTACTTTTAATCAAGTGAGGGGCACACCAATGAAAATCGCCATCATCTTATCAACGATCATACTTGTGCTAGCAAATTTCTATCTTTTCCTAGTCTATTTCAAAGAGAAAAAAATTAATGATAAACTGGAACGGTTGGCTGTGATGTTCGGAACCAATATGAGTGTCCTATTTGTCGATAGCCTGATTCTCTTCTTTGGCGCCCTAGCTGAAGAAGGCCTATTCGTGATGATCATTCTTTCTGATTTTTGATTCTGTAAACTAAAACTCTGTCACCTCAATAAGGCGACAGAGTTTTTTAGCGTTCAACAAAACCGTATTCGAGTATTTTCAGCTTGCGTTTCAACCGATCAATCACCGGCATCAGATCCTCGATTGTTTTCCATTCCGGATGTTGTGTCAATTCCTGCTGAATCTTGGTCGTCTCACTATTTAAAATGGCATAGATCGTCTCGATCACGTCCTTTTCTTGAACCTCTTTTCGCAAGGGAAGTTTGCCAATCACTTCGTCTGTTAAATTCATACTGCGGCTAAAATCCTGATTTAGGCGCTGTACCATTTCTTTTCGTAGAGGTTCTGGCAACGTCTGCATTTCAGTATAAGATTTCATCAAAAATGCAAACTCACGCGGATATTTCAACTGCAACTCGATTTTATATTTCGTAGCTTCAACGACCATCTCTAACAGATCAGAGGCATTCGTCCAAACCGAATAATCGATTCGCTGATAGAAAAAATCTGAAGCATAAGTATACGTTGCCTGATATAACCCCCCCTTATTTCCATAATAATGAAATAGCAAGCCTTTTGAAACCCCAGCTTCTTCCGCAATCTGATCAGTCTTTGTCTCACGATAGCCATGCTGACCAAATAAACTGGCGCTCGTTATTAAAATGCGTTGTTCCTTTTGCGGATCTTTCACTACTTCCTTCATTCAATCACTCCAAGTCCCGCTTATTGTAGCCCATTAATCCAACAATCGTCAAAATAAGAAAAACTGCAACTAAGACAATTGCCACAGTCGTATGAACATTCTCGGTCGGTACTTTTCCCACCCAGCCTAAAGGCGAAATATTTGCCACATCATCCGATAAGTTCAACAACGGACCAAACATTTTGACTAATACACTGGCAGCTAAATAAATCCACAGAACAGTCGTTAATTTAGGTAACGCACCAGATAAGAATGTTCCGATACCAACAAAGAATAAAGTTGCCGGTAGGAAGCCCAGCAGCGTCTCCCAGAAATATTTGATTGCAATCGGGTCATCCAGTGTGCTGTTGCCAGTAAAAAAGGCGCCAGCTAAAGTTGCTGTAAACACCACAACACTCACGATTGTCCCAACACTGAAATAGCTGAAGGCTAGGCGTGTCTTAGAAATACTTTTTGAGTGAAGGATTTCCAGATAGCCCTTTTTGTCATCTGATTTCAATCGAAAAATAATCAGAATTCCGCTAATCGCAGCGATCGCTACAAAAAACAAGCTTAACATGTTCAAAAAATTCAAGATCAATTCTCGATTCGCCGCATGAATTTGCGTTACACCGAGAATTTTACGATAGGTTGGATTACTGCCGATAATATCGCCAATCGTACTGAAGATTGATCCATAAGCCGCTCCTAGTATAACACCGCCAAAAATCCACCCAATGATACTATTTCGTTCAATCGTTAAAACTAATCCTAACGGTGAAGACAACAACCTACCTGCTTTTCCTTTTCCATCACGAGTTGCTAGAACACCGCTGCCAATATCCCTTGTCTTAGTGATCTTTACAGCAATCGCTAAACAAATCAGACCTAGCCCTAAAGTCATTATGACCGGAAGCCAATTATTATAAGTGTAGATTGCCGTTTTTTGAATCCATCCAACAGGAGATATCCAAGTCCAATTAGGATTTGTCACATCGGTCATCATTCGGATGATATAGAAGAATCCATACAACCCATAGCTCATAAAGTTCGCGCTACGAGAATTATTCGCTAGCTGAGCCAGCAGCAGACTGATAAAACCGAACATGATTCCAATACTGGCAATACTAACGCCCATCAATAGATCTCCTTGCAGCGTTGCCCCATTAAGATCAGCAGCAATCAAACTAGCGACATATAAAATTCCCATCAACCCATTGATCAAAAGTATCTCAACAGCTGTTGCGTAGGTTGGTGCCAAGCGTCCGACTGTTCGTGAGCGAACCATTTCCAACAGTCCTGAATCTTCCTCCGCCCGTGTATTTGAGATTGCCAACGAAATATTCATAAAGACCATAAACATTCCCATAAAAACCAGCATTTCAGAAGCAAAAACATTCGCTGTCGTATACGGCTCAATAGCAGAAAATTCACCAAACAGCGAAACCATAGCTGGGGTCTTCAACGTTTCAACAATTGCATTGATATCTGTTTGCGTCCCAAATAATACATTGAACTTCGTTGAAGCTGAAGCAAATAGGCCAACTAAAATCACGATCCAGATAAGGTGTTTGATACGGTTTTGCTTCAAATTTGCCTTTAACAAATAACCTGTTTTTGCTCCACTATTCATGAGAATCAGCCCCTTGTTTTTCATAATAACGCATGAATAGATCTTCTAAAGTTGGCGGCATAGATGTTAAATTGATAATTTGTTTTTCTGCTAAAAAAATCATAATTTGTGTCATTTGATCACGATCGACTGAAAGAACAGCTTTCCTGTGCGCATCGCCTGAAAAATGCGCCGTATGCACACCAGCTAATTGTTCAATACCATCAAGAGGCTCTTTCGTTTCTACTGCAATCTCCAATCGTGTTAAATGCCGCATGGAATTCAAGTCACCCGTCTCGATTATCTCTCCTTCACGAATAATCGCAATCCGATCACACATCTTTTCAACCTCTGACAATATATGGCTAGACAACAAAATGCTCTTACCTGCTTCTTTTAATTTCAACACTTCTTCTTGGAAGGATTTCTCATTCAGCGGGTCCAGTCCGGAAGTCGGCTCATCAAAAATGTACAGCTCCGCTTCTTGAGATAAAGCTGCAACTAATGCTATCTTTTGGCGATTGCCTTTTGAATAGGTTCGCGCTTTTTTCTTAGGGTCTAATTGAAATTTTTTTATCAGTTCTTCTGTTCTCTGCGTACGTTTTTGGTCATTTAATCTTAGTAGTAAGTCAATGATTTCCCCGCCCGTCAAATTAGGCCAAAGAAAGACATCCCCAGGGACATAGGAAATATTCTTATGAATTGCTGTGTCTTCTTTCCACACATCTTTACCAAAAATCGTTGCTTCTCCGCCAGACTTTTTCAGCATACCTAACAAAATCCGGATCGTAGTAGATTTTCCTGACCCGTTAGGACCGATAAAGCCTAATACTTCCCCTTTGTTCACATCGAAGGTGACATCCTTTAATGCCTGAAACTTTCCAAATCTTTTTTCTACCTTATTCAACGACACGATCTGGTTTTCCATCGTTCTCACTCCTGTTTTTATCTATTCATTTTTTAGTTTAAAAAAATTTGCTGGCTCGTTACCTATACTCAAATTGATTTCTTCTTACTGTAGCTCTATATCGAGAGAATACTCCTTTTTGACTACAGAGTCAATGACTGGCTAGTCAATTCTAAATTATTTTTTTAGTTACGAAAAGAAAGTGAAAAAAGTCTGTATTTTTCTTATTTCTCGAACTTTTGACAAAAGTACAGTATTATATAGAAAACTTTTCGTAGGAGCAGCCGATGACTATTTTGAAAAAACTTTCACCACTATTTCTGATTTGTGCAGTTATTGGTGACTTTTCATTACCTTACTACTTGGGACGCTTTTATTCTGATTTTAATCAAATGACGATGATCATTAGTCAACTAGGCGAACCGACTAGTCCTGTACAAAATTATTTTAATAATGGTTCAGTTGTTACAGGTACCTTGTTTGTCTTAGCAAGTTTCGGTATTTATAATTTCTTTCAGTCAGAATCAAAACGGTTCGCACAAATTATAGCCGGAGCGATTGCTCTCTATGGCTTTGGCGATTGTATACTAACTGGTTTGGTTCATATCAGCGAATCCGCAAGTTTCTTTAGTCCTGCTTATTTTCTGCATGCGGCATTTTCCGGGATCTCGATGGTAGCGATGATGTTTGTTCCGCTATTATTAGCTTGTCAGGCAGCTCTGAAACAGCAAAAAGTTCTTTCGCTTTTTTATTCTGTTTGTCTAATCGGTTCGATCTTAGCCTTACTATTGTTCGCTGCTTATTATCTGCCAGTGATTGGACGATGGCTTTCTTCTACTCGCGGATTTTGGCAACGATTATCCCTGTTCTTTCTCTATCTGCCAGCACTCAGTATTGCATTTAGACAACTTGCAAAAAAGAACTAGCTACGTTTCGTTGACGTATAAGACAACAAGCAAAAAGGATACCACCTCAGCCGTATCCTTTTTGCTTGTTTGCTTATCTTAATTTCTTTAGTCCAATCTGTGCTGCCCCAATAGCTCCAGCATATTGCGACAGATTGTCTCGTTTGACTGGCGCTGATACGTATTGTTCCAAGACTTTTCCAAAGATCACGCTTTTGGATAAGCCGCCTGTGAAAAGGACCTCTTCGCCTCGTACAGGTCTTAATTTTGAATATTGACTGCTGATTCGTTGAGCAATAGAATGCAAAACACCTAGTGCAATATCTTCACGTGCCTCACCTTTGGAAATCAGACTAATAACTTCTGACTCTGCAAAAACCGTACACATACTGTTGATAGTAACTGGCTTTGCATCTTGAACAAACTGGTCCAAATCAGAAATATCTTCACCTAAGGTTCGCATCATGACTTCAACAAAGCGTCCTGTTCCCGCAGCACAACGATCGTTCATACTGAACTCGACGACATTGCCTTTACCGTTTAGCTGAATGGTCTTGCAGTCCTGTCCGCCAATATCAATAACTTGCTTAACTCCTGGAGACAAATAGTCTGCTCCTTTTCCGTGGCAAGTAATTTCCGTAACTACTAGATCCGCAGGCAGCAGCTTACGACCATAACCGGTTGTCACAAGTTTTAGATCATTTAAAACATAACTACGTTTGAAGTAATCAACAACATCCGTCATCGCTCCTTTAGGATTTCCAGCGGTGGGAATCAAATACTTATCGATTAATTCCTCGTTGGAAAAAAGCACACCTTTTGTTGTGGTGGATCCTGAATCTAATCCTATTGTGTACATACAGCCTCTTCCTCTAACATTTCGATAAACGCGGTGACGCGAGTGTTGATCTGTTCGATATCTGAAGTCGAATAATCCGTCTCTAAATACATATAAGGAATATTCTTTTCTTCATTTAGGAAGCGTTTGATTTTTAATGATTCCACTGAAAACGGAATACAATTTTGCAATACCATGTCGATTACGCCATCTACTTGATAATCGTCAATCATTTGGCTCAATAATTCTTTACGCGGCTGGTTATTAGACATGCAGGCACAGCCGATATTGATGTATTTATCCGTTAAAGCCTGGTACACATCAGATTCATTCTCATCAACTAAACGTTCTACGGCTTTTGCCACGGTACAGTTTTCATAAGCAACCACCAAACCGCCATTTTCTTCAATCGCACGAATCACCTTTTCCGTCACTCCGCCCATCGGAGAACCTGTTACCAAGATTCTTGGCTTCTCTTCTAAACGTTTGCCCGCTTTGTATTCTTCTTTGACTTTTACTGTCGTTTCCTCCAGCATTTGAATAACTTCTTCTTTGTCAAATTTGTATTGTGAACCATACATCACTTGGAAAATCTCTTGACCTGTGATTGCTGGCGGATTCAGCTGGCCTAACCGATAAAAGTTTTGTTTTACCTGACGTTCGCGGTTCTTCAGCACAATCGCCTCACGAATTTTTTCATCAGTGATCTCAACACCTAAGAAATCCTCTAGCTTCTCTTTGAAACGCACGAGTTCGCTGTACCATAATTTTTTGCTCTCTTCAGTATCGCGCATATGCGGCAATTGCATCAAATAGGTATCCTTGAATTCTTCCATATATTCATACATTTTCTTCTTGCCATCACAAGTAGTCTCGCCAACCACTAAATCAGAAAAATAGAAATAGGGACATTTATCTGTTTTACCAAAGCCATAACTCGATTTAATTAGCGGGCAAAGATTTCGTGGCAAGTCTTCTTCTGCATCGGGAATCGTTTCATCTGACGTTGAACACAAACTAATCTGAATCGCCCCACCGGCTAAGACTAATTCCTCTGGCATAAAGGTACAATACACACCTACAACGGGTTTTCCCTGTTCTTTGATATCCTTAACCGCTAAAAAGCCCTGTCTTCTCGCTTCGCCAAAATCATCAAAAATCTCTGGTAAACTTGTTTTTAATTCCATTTTATCCGTTCCTTTCTTATTTGGAGGTCATTCTTTTGATTCTCGAGACGTACACCCTTCCGCTAGTCGCGTTAAACACGCGAAGTAGGATGGGCATCCTTCTCATTTTTAGTTTTTGCCTATGTTCGATATCACAAACACAGTAAAGTACGCAGTTGTACTCGCCATTTTCCCCCGAAAGAAAAGAGCACACCAAAAAAAGGCCTGCTCCTGGATAGTTTTTTACTTCACTTGATCCGAGGAGGAAAAATATTCAGTTAACGCGCTTAGAACCTCTAAGTTTTGTGTTACTCAAAGTCATCGCCTAACCATTTTTCCCACCTCCAACTATGTACCTTTAAATTTTTGATAGATGTCTTTCTAGCAACATCCCAAAAGTTTGTGTAAGCATTTACAATTACCTCCTTAGTATAACGAAGGGAATTTTCTCCCGCAATACTTCCAAAAGAGAATCGTTCTCATTTCTGGTCGGATACTCATAGGGAAAGAAAAAAGACTTGAACGTAGTATTTCCCTATTTTGAAACAGTCCTTTATAATTCACAAAAATCCAACATCATCGAGATGCTGGACTCAATTTATACTATTTTCTTTTCACTGGCACCCATATCTCCATCTCTTCACCTTGAGTATAGACTTCCAAATCAGGTCCGCCAGAAGTCATTTCTCCAGTCATGTATCCGCTGTTCAACAGCTCGTACTCTTCAGATTCAGGACCCCATTTCGTCACGATTTCGATCTGAGTCGTCCCGGATGTTTTTCCCGTACATGGGAAAACTGCCCACGTATTTGCCGGAACTTCTACTTCCTCCATACCATCAGGTGTTGCTGCTGTGGTTGCCGCGGCAATATAGTAATCAAATTTTTTACTATCCTCTGGATCAACATTATAAAAACTTGCTCCGATCACCCCAAACGGTTCACGATTAATTAAAGGTGCTACCGTTTCTTGCCTATTACCAGAAATAAATTGATTCCAGAAAGTCTCACAATCTTTCATCCCCTGCTGATTTTCATTTGTTGAACTCATTTTCACGCCTGCTAATTTGAAGCCTTCTAATTCTAAGATCCTGTAATCCATTTTCCATTCCTCCAGTTATGTGTATTGGTTGTGTTTCTCTTTGCTACATTTATAATTTATCATCTCAGGAGGTGAATTTTAGTAATGTGTCATGTTTGCTAGGGTTTCTCGTCATGTTTGCTCAAATAAGTTAAAGGTTAGCTTGAAGGAATAGTCGTCGATTGCATAATTAAGCTTGCCATGATACTTCTCGACGATTTGGCGGATTGATTTTAGGCCAAAGCCATGGCTGCTCTTGTCTTTTTTGCGGGTGGTCAGCGTTGTAACCTTACTATCCGTACTGTTCTCACAGGAGCCCACTAGAGAGTGATTAAAATAAACAAGTTTTAGCTGTACATATTTTCGCGTACTGCTATGCTCACATGCTTCTCGAGCATTGTCCAAAATATTTCCAATTAACGATGAGAGATCGGAATCGGAAAACGTCATTGTTTCTGGACACTTGATCTCAAACTCGCAAGTAATTCCTGTCTCCTTCATTGTTCGGAAATGTAAACGCAACAGAGCATTCAATCCAGTATGTTGCGTAAATGAGGGCAATTCATTTGAATCTAGCTGGTTGATTAACTGGTTGATCTGTTGATTTGCATCATCTTCCTTATTGGCATCTAAATAACCAACAATCGAATACAGCTGATTCTTCAAATCGTGTTTGATTTTTCGGACTTCTTGCTGATGTTTTTCTACCTGCTGATAGTAGTCCTCCAGCAATTCATGCCGCTGTTTTTGTAGTTGAAATTCCTGATTCTTTTTTGATAGGTTGTCCGACATTTCAAAGCTTAAATAAAATAGAATCAATAATAAAACGAAGCTGATTATCAAAATAATATCCCTCGTGACAAACTGTTCGGTTCCCGTCACGCTAATGATCAATATTCCGATCGAAAGACTGCATATGGATGCGATCAATAATTGCAGAATTGAAAAATTTCGTTGGATCGAAATGTCACGTTTCTTTCTAGCTGACCAGAAAGAAAAGACCATTAGAAAATTAATCAGCATAGCTATGCGATTTCCTATTCCACCAGAGCTTACGAAATCTAGTAAATTATCAACGGGTAAAATCAGTCGGGCCAGAATCAGCAGAATTCCTTCACTGATAATCGAAAAAACAATAAATAAGACAGCAACCAATCCTCTTTGATAAGCTTTACCATTAAAAAAGGCCTGCACACAAAGTAATAATAGCAAAGTGCTTAAGGTGGTTAAAATAGGTCGTAAACTCCCTGTTCCAGACTCATTCGCTAGATTATTAATAAAATAGTATGGGACGCAGGTCAAGTAAATCACAAGAAAAAGACTTCTTTTCGGAATTTGCGGCTTTGTTGGAAAAAAACTCGAAAACAATAAACTTAAGCTCAGGGATGTTAAAATTGTGACCGGAATAAAATTTTCTAAAAAAGCCATCCACAGTCCTCCTTATTTTCTCTGAAAAGTTTTCCTTTTGATAAGTTGGATCGCATCCTTTAACGGGATAAAATAAATTGCTGAAATTGCTCATGAAAGGAAGCGTGAAATTTTTTACTGATGGGTAATTTTTCGCCTTCTTTTAAATAGACGAAATTACTCTCCACTGTACTCAAGCTCTCCAAGTTGATAATGATCGAATTATGTATCTGGGCAAAAAGAATTCCCTTTACTTGTTCCCGCGCATCCTTCAAGGTTCCATAGTATTCGTAGTTCGCCCCATCGATTGTATGCAAAAAAATTTTTCGTCCGGAGCTTTCAATGTAATGAATTTGATTCAAGAAGAAGGTATAGATTTTCTTTTGCGACACGAATTGAAAAACACCCTTACGTTTTTGCAAATAACGTACCGCTGCGGATAAAATGCTCGATGTCTTCTCATGATCAAAAGGCTTAATGATAAATTGAAAAGCCAAAACTTCAAAAGCCTCTGACATCAATTCCGCGTGACTGGTCATGAAGATAATCACCGCATCAGAATCTGCTTCGCGAATTCTCGCAGCTGTTTCTAAGCCATCAGCCCCCTCCATTTCGATATCCAATAAATACATATGGAAATAATTAGGAGACTGCTCCAAAAAATCCAACAAACGATCCCCAGAAAAAAAGACTTCCGTGTTGTATTTACTGGTTTCGCCATGGAAGACTTGTTCGACTAATTTTTCAATTTGACCGCTCATCAAGCGATCATCATCACAGATTGCAATATTCATATCCATCTCCTTTTTTGATAGCGTTTCCTCTAGTATACCTGAGAATTCTAGCCAGTTGTTTTTCAAATTGGAACTATTGGAATCAAATCCCTGATTTTTAACTTAAAAGTTGGTTTAATCGACAACTCACAAGAAAGGCTTCGCGAACTTGCTCAGCTTTTGAGCACCAGGTAGGTACTGTTCCACATCAGCTCTGCAAGCAGTCGCTGTGTGTCTCAGCAATAAGACCAAAATATTTCTAAATTGCCAAGAAACACAGTGATCGAAGAGAACTGATGTTGATTGGTACCTACTTGGTGCTTCTCAAATTTCGAAATATTTTTGCTTATTGCCGAAATGCTAGTTCTGCTTAACGGAGTTTAGCAGTAACAGTATGCGTAGCTTGCGTAGAAAAGCTAGTTCGTGAAGCCGGACATGGATATACCTGCTAAAAAGCGATTTATCCATGTGAAATTTTATACTTTCTTTATTGGTCAAGAAAAAGCTGCCGCATTTTTGCGACAGCCTTACAAATACTCTTAGGACTTCTTTCGATTAAATAGGAAGTACATTCCCGCCAACAATACACACGAAGCTAACGATACGATATGTCCGTTGCTTAGTCCTCGAAACAAGTGATGAATGAAATGATCCTCCACCAGCATAGTGCCTGCCGTATACGCGATCAATAAAGCACCAAGCCAGATTAACCATGGGAAACGATCCATCAGTTTCAAAATAACCTGACTGCCGAAAATAACAATCGGAATACTAATAATCAAACCTAAAACGGCTAACATAAAATGACCATCAGCGACACCAGCAATCGCCAAAAAATTATCCAGACTCATCACTAGATCCGCAATAATGATCGTACGAATCGCGGATAAAAGTGTCGTCTCGCTTTTGACTTCAGTCTCTTCCCCATTTGTTTTCAGCAAATCATAGGCAATATAAAACAACAAGATAGCTCCAATGATCTTCACATAAGGCACCGTTAATAGCTCGACTGCGATCAGCATCAACAAAATTCGCAAAACAACAGCACCAGCAGCCCCAATTACAATTGCCTTATTCTGTGATGAAGCTGGCAGTTTTCGGGTTGCAAGTGCAATCACCACCGCATTATCACCGCTCAATACTAAATTCAATACAATAATCGAAAGAATCTTCGATAAAATTGCAATACTCATTTACCTGTCTCCTCAGTTTTTGAATATTTATCTTTTCTAAGATACCACCTTTTACTGAAAAAAACATGAAAATGAGTAAATGATTTGGTTTGAGAATCCTTTTTTATCGCAGCAGTGGTAAGCTTCCGGTCAGCTTATTAACCTGTTTCTTATTGCCAAAAAGAGTTAGACCAAAATAATCAATGGCAGATTCTGGAACGTGAGTCATTTTCTCGATATATTCACTATAAGTTTTACAGCCTTGGGCCACGTCAAAGAAATCAACGACTGTCAGCTGTTCAAAATTTGGTTCATACAACCGTTCCCGCATATCTCGTAAAAAATCACGATTGCCTTTTAAGATCGGGATGGGAAATTCGATGATTCCTTGGTGACGATAGCCGGTCTGATCAACGACATCTTGACCAACGACTTCAGGAAATAATTTTCCAATTGTTACACCCATAACGGCCGTACTGTTCGCAATAATTCCCTGAGGCATTGCTTCATCTACAACCATGACACATTTTAACTCATTTGCTGGCATCTTCTTCCTCATTTCCTTTCGCAAAAATGTTGCGATATTGATTAGGGGTCAAGCCGATGAATCGACTAAAATAATTGGTAAAGTGGCTCTGATCATAAAAGCCAGTCCGATTTGCAGTCTCGATCAAGCTGCAGCCTTGCTCCAATAATTCCTTTGCTTTTACGATCCGATAAGTTTCAAGATAACGATAGGGTGTAATGCCCTTTTCTCGCGTAAACTGCCGAACCAATGAATGCTTATTGAGATGAACCAATTTGCAAAGCTGATCCAACGTGACTTTCTGATCGTAATGAGCTTCTAGATACTCACAGATGACAGCAATTGGTTTTGGTGCCGGCAGCATTTGATTTTGTTTGTCTTGTGCGTAGTTTTGCAAGAGCTCCTCAATCAATAAAATGAATAATGTCTCCTTCTCCGACTTGTCACCTTCATTCATGATTAGCTGATGTAAACGATTGAAATCTTCAGCCAACGCTGTCTGACTCTGCATTGGCGAAAGAAATTTTGGCAGCTCCGTTCCTGTAAAGGGCTGAAAAATTTCTTTTTTTAGATTGATACAATGGTAAGTGAGTCGGCTATCATCGATTCCTTCGCAACTATGATTGTCATAGGGATTAAAGGTCAATAAATCGCCCGGTTCAAGTGTATAGGCTTGATTATTCACTACCATCTTTCGAAAACCTTCTTCAATTAACCCCACTACATAGTAATCGTGGAAATGATTGGGAAAATTTTGCGATACACCAGTGAAGGAATAAGCTTCAATCCCTAGATCCTCGTCATAACAAATAATTTTCTGATTCAACGCCTCGCCCCCTTTCTTTTTCCTATTGTAACAAGTCTGCCGAAGCAGTGCTTGGAAGATATTGACTTTATGGTATCATCGAATCAAAGATAAAATTGGAGGCGAATACATTTGAAGCATAAAGATCATTACAACGATCAATATATTTTAGATCTATCTGAAAAATTGACACAAGCAGTGCCTGATTTTAATAAGGAGACTTTTTCCAATTCTCTAATCGGCAAACTGGAGGATAAAGAATTGTTTGCAAGATTTGATTTTATTGTCGATGCCTTAGAGACAAATCTTGGATCAGACTATCGAGAAAATCTCCAAGCCTTCTACCAGATTCTCGGACCGGAGTTAGAGCAATCAACGGGGATGTTTAGCTTTGGTTGGTGGCTTTGGCCGATCGGTCGTTACGTGGAACGACATGGAAATGAAGATTGGAAAGCTTCTCTGACCTTTTTGAAAAAATTGACTAAACGGTTTACTGGTGAATATGCGATCCGTCCTTTGTTAAAGGAGCATCCGCAGGAAGTGATGAAGGAATTGATTGACTGGAGCAAAGATCCGAATGTTCACGTGCGTCGCTTAGCTTGTGAAGGAGTGCGAATTCGTCTACCTTGGTCGGAAAAAATCTATGTCGCTTTAGATGAATTTGAACATTATGCTGAAATTCTTACAAATTTGAAGGATGATCCGGAAAAGTTTGTACAAAAAAGTGTCGGGAATAATCTCAATGATCTCTATAAAGATGCTCCGGAAAAAGCTGACTTTCTCATTAGCGAATGGCAAAAAACACCTACTACAAAAGCACAGGAATGGATCATCAAACACGGACGCAGAAATCAAAAATAACGATAGACACAAAAAGCCTCCTTCAAAAATAATGAAGGAAGCTTCCTCATATTAATTTACTTTTCTTGCTCGTTTAAGCACAAATGCTAGAAGTACCATGATGCCACCGATCATAGCAACCCATAAGCTGCTGGATTCCTCACCGGTTTTCGGTAATTGTTTGTTAGTTTGAGTGCTCATACGTGTAGGAACAGTCTTATTATTTGTCACATTATTTCCTGTACCTGCTACATTTTTGGTTTCATCGTTTGTTTTAGTCGGTTCTTCTGTCGAACGATTTTTTACAGTCAAAGTGATTGACTTAGTACTCGTTTCACCTTCTGGTGTAGAAGCATAAAACTCAATAGTGTGCTCGCCAGCTTCAACTAACGTATTATCTGCAACTTTTACTTTAATCTCACCATTCGTTACCTTGAATCCATCAATCGTATCTGCTGGATTCTCTGTTTTGGCCCAAGCCATAATCATCTTTTCATCTAATTTATCGCCCACATACATCACTTTGTCTTCAACTAAGATTTTCGGTGTACGTTTTTCAGCTTTTTCTTTTACTGTAACACCCATTGTTTTCGTAATCGTCGCACCTGATGCTGCTAATGCTGTATAGGTCACTTTATAATTGCCCGCTTTTGTTGTATCGACAGTTGATTCTGCCCACACACCGACACCGCCTGCTGCACTTGCTTTGGTAAGTTTGTCTTCTTTGCCAGACGCGTTTAGCGCATAAGCCTGAGCAAAATTGTAGGGATCAAAGGCCTGACCGATTTCAAGGCGCAATGTCTTTTGAACGTCTAATCTGATTGTTTCATTCGTATCAAGAATGGTAATATTTACGATTTTTTTTGTCACTGTATTGTATTCAGAAACCACCGCAATCTCGACTGCAAGCTTGCCAGGTGCATCTGTTGAGTGATGGGCGACTACTACAATATTCGCATCTGCTGTTGGCACTTCTTTTCCATCAGGTTTTCTAATCACGATCCGCTCACGAATCGCTTGAATATAGTCGCTGCCTTTTGGCAAACTAAAATCTGCGATCTCGATTTCATACATACCGATATTATCCTCAACAACCTGGATAATAGCGCTTTGAGTCGTCGTATTTCCTTGTGAGTTCGTCACGGAATACGTCAAAAGATACTCACCAACTGTATCAGTATCCACTGTTCCAGTAACTGTAATCTTCGAAGTCAAATCCCCATCGGTCTTGTCGCTCGCACTGACACCTTGCTTTGGATCAAAGCTGCTACCTTTGCAAATACTTTGAGTCGGTAAAATATTTATCGCAGGATGTGTATCCGTTGGTTTATTAGGTGGGAATGGATTAACGTCTAACGGCTTCACTTCTACCTTTTCTGTTTCTACCGCTGATGAATTTGTTTCATTTTTTATCTGACTATCCGTAGTCGTCTCTGTACTTATTTTTCCGACTGGCTTCACAGTACTGCTTTCAGTAGTCAACTGCTCCGTTGTATTTTTGCTGTTCTTAGTTGTATTTCGTTTTTTACTCTGTTGGTTAGAAGTCGCTGTGTTTTCTTTTGCAGGTGAAGTATTGCTTGATTGAGTATTACTTACTTTCTTCGCAGGTTTCCCCATTTCGCTAACTGCTGTTTGAACTTCTTCTGTCGCAAGTGCCGTTGGTGCAGCAAGCAGAGCAGGTACTATTAATCCCGCAAGTGCTACACCTGTTAATTGTTTTCTTTTCATTTTTTCTCCCTTTCTCTCTTTTTTATAAGAGACTTATTTCAACTTAACCCCGTTCTTAAGCCACTTGCAAAACGTATTTAATAAATCTAGTTATTTAACACACAGACGAATAGGTGAAAAACAGTCGTAAAATAACTCGAAAAATATACATATAGTGACTCTTTTTCAAAGATACCACACAAAAACCATTGAATCAACGGCAGTTCCATCGTATAAAATTCGTAATTATTTTATTTTCGCATTGTTAAAAAAACAATAACAAAATTTTCTCTTGTTAAAATATTGTTACTTTTTCTAGCAGAATAAAATTACGAAAGAAATAAATTTAATAATTAAATCCCTTTGTTCAATATTTGATTTCAAAATTTTTTTCAGCATATACAAGAAAGAATAAAAAAGCAGAAAACAGCTAAAATTAGCCGTCTTCCGTTTTACCAAAATCTACCACGATAATAAGCAAATATCTGAAAAAAAATAAGTGGAGTTGTATTTGTCTATAGGAATTCAATTAACTAATGGACAGTTGAAAAGAAAAGCAAACGCCAAAATTGCTGCAAGCTGATTCGATCAAGCGATTTTGTTCCCATTTTCTAAAATTCTTAAGTCACAGTCAGGATCATTTTTTCCGTTGGATAATTGACCTCGACAATTTTTTGACTAGGAAGAAATCCAAGATTCAACAATCGCTGTCGATGACCAATATCTAATTTGTCGGACTCTCTAAAGGTCGTCGTGTAAAGCAGCCGCGGTCTTTTATCACGAATTACACTCGTAATAAGTTTTTTCTCCGGCTCTAACTTCCAACATGCCGGTAATGCTGTAAGGTTCTCGATTTTTTGTACCTTTGGGTCAAATAGCAGCAATCCCACAATTCGTCCTTTTGCCCAAGCCAGATAACAATTTCCTTCATTAATAAATAAGCGCAGTGAATGAAGATACGCCTCTTTCTCTAAATAAGGAAGAGCACCTCGCATCAATTGAACAAACGCAAGAATCATTTCATGCTCCTTCCATTTTCCCTGTCGAATACGAATATCCTGATTTTCAACCCAAAGCAGATAATCAATTGCGCTAAAGGGTTCCTCAATCAAGAATTCTTTTTTCTGTAAACGAAATCGGTATGGTGTAAGCTTGAAAAGCTCTTCAAATGCCTTGCTAAAGGCCTGCTGACTTTGATACCCTAATTGCAGCGCTATTTCAAGGATTCTCTGATCCGAATAAAGTAAGGCCTTTGCTGCCTCATTCAATCGACGGCGCTTGATATAGTTATAAAGAGATTGATGAGTCGTCTCCTTGAACTCATGCAGCAAATAATATTTGGAATAATGAAGCTGCTTCGCTAGTTCATCAAGCGTCATTCTTTCTTGAAGATGTGCCTCTACATAATCTGTGATAGAGGCTACTAACTGAGAATTGTTCAATGCTTCTCACTCCCTTTGGAGAAAATAGAGCGCGTGCATCGCTCGTGTGGCGGCAACGAATAATTGCTGTCTTCCTAATAAGCCAGGATATGTTGCTTCATCTGCGTCAACAACGATCACCGCATCAAATTCCAGTCCTTTCGACTGAACAAGAGGACAAATGGATAGCCTTTCCTGTAAGCTTGTCGATTCATCCGTCAATACTTCGCAGGCTAGTCCTTGATTTTCTAATAACCCTCGCCATTCATATGCTCGTACTAAGGTCTTTGTGATCAAAGCAATCGTTGCTAAATCTTGTTTTCTTAACTGTTCTACTAGTTCTAGTATACTTGATATTTCCTCTTCCTGAGAACTAACTACCCATTTTTTTGGTTTCATGCCATGACGCAACACCGGTTCAATCATGTGATCATCAATAATTTTTTTCGCACAAGTTATAATTTCATAGGTCGAGCGATAGCTTTTTGTTAAGAAAATCGATTGTGCGTTTGGATAATAGTTTTGCACGTCAGGCAAATGCAGCTCATTAATCGTAGTCAGAGATTGCGTAAAATCACCAATTAGCAACACCGGACAGGTAAACATTTTCTTGAATACTTCAAATTGGATCGGTGTATAGTCCTGCATCTCATCGATAATTAAATAGTGAATTTTGGAAAACTCATCCATTCCTTCAAGAAATAGCCGAATATAAATAATCGGGAATAAATCAGAGTAGCTTACAGCCTTTTTCATTTCGAATCCTTGTTCTGTTAAAAAATCTCGATAAAGTTGATGGCTGTTGGTCTTATTGAACATCTTTTTCAAACGATTAACTAGCTGTTTTTTCGTTGGTTTTCTTTTTGGTTGAAAAGGGCGAGTACGCAGATTTTCAAAAATATCCTCTGCGATTAGTTGAAACCGTTGAAAGATTGATTTCTTCTCGTACGCTTTGTATCGTCTCAGAATAAATTCCGCATTATACTCGTAATCGCCGATTAGGATCGATTGAGGAGAAAATGCTTCGATTTTTCTAAGATAGCCCTTCAAATCAGCAACACATTTTTTGGAAGAGAGATAACGGACTCGTTCGTTTAGTTGCGGATCTTTTTCTAGATAAAGCAGCTCAATTTCTTGAAAGCGAGAAGGAACATCGGCAATGTCAGATAGTGTTTGTCCAAACTGATCGATCGTCCATTCTGTCACCGGCTCTTCTCCTAGCTCAGGCAGTACCTGTGCGATAAATCTGCTGAAGGTACGATTGGGAGAAAGAATCATCACTTGATCTGACGTGATACGATTACGAAAATGATAAAGTAAAAAAGCAATACGATGCAATGCAATAGATGTTTTACCTGATCCAGCCACTCCTTGGATGATCATATCCTTTGAACGGTTATCACGAATGACTTTATTTTGCTCCTTTTGAATCGTGCTGATGATGGTTGACATCTGTCCACCCTTTTGCTGCCGCAATTCATTTTGCAGCACCTCATCAAAAACGGTCGTATCAGACTCCACTACATAATCGATTGCCCCATCCTTAAACTTGATCTGACGTTTTCGTTGAATGTCACCAGAGGCTGTTCCTGCTGGTGTTTGAAAATGTGCTTTACCTAAATCATAATCATAGAAAATACTCGCAATTGGCGCACGCCAATCATAAATCAACAGTCTCTCTTCCTTCGTCGAAAATGAAAAAGAGCCTATATATATTTTTTCCGCTGTCTGTTCACCATCATAAACAAAATCTACTCGGGTAAAATAAGGATTCTTTTTTTGCTTCTCCAATCGAATCAACTGCTTTCCGCTAACCGTTTCCGCAACTTGCTGTTGTTCTAAAAGTCGTGAATTGATAAACATTTCATGAGGATCGATTTCTCCTTTATAATCGACTAGATACTGATGAAACTGCTTCGTTTCCTTTGAAAAATGAAGTAGCTCATCTTTAAGAATGGTTTCCTTTTCCTCAATCTGCTTGCGAATGACTTGCCATTCCTGTTGCTCTTCTATTAAAACGTCCATCTTAATCACCTCTCACAATTGTGGTCAAATAGATAGTATAAATGAGAAGTAAAACTTTTTTTGCATCAATGTTGCGGTGTTTTTATACAAACAAAAAGAAACGAGTGCTTATTTCGTCGGCACTCGTTGGTTTTCTATCGTTTGATCATTTCATTTTAGACCAGCAACAAAGCGTTCTGTGATTTCTTTTGGTCGTGTGATCGCTCCGCCTACAACAATACCGCACACCCCCATACCTTGAATCCTTTTCGCTTGTTCTGGTGTATGAATCTTTCCTTCAGCAATCACAGAAAAATCTGCCTCCACCAATTTTTCTATTAATTCATAATCCGGCCCCTGAGCAGTCCGATTAACAGTCTCTGATGTATATCCGCTTAACGTCGTTCCTACAAAATCAATCCCTGCTTTAACGGCATTTTCGCCTTCATCAAAAGTAGCGATGTCTGCCATCAATAATTGCTCTGGGTATTTTTCTTTAATCTGTTGGATAAACTGATTGATCGTCAGTCCGTCATGCCGTTTACGCAGGGTACAATCCAAGGCGATTACCTCCACACCCGTTTCCACTAGTGCATCAACTTCCTGTATACTAGCAGTAATAAATGGTTCTTCTGGCGGATATTGTTTTTTGATCAAGCCAATCATAGGCAGCTCTACTACTGCTTTGATTTCTCGAATATCTCGTACAGAATTTGCTCTAATCGCTGCTGCGCCGCCTTCTTTTGCTGCCATAGCTAATAAGGGCATCACTCCACCTTTTTCACTATATAATGGTTCGCCGGGTAAAGCCTGACAAGACACGATCAAGCCATTTTTTATGATGGTTAGAAATTCTTCTTTTTTCATTTTCTTCTCTCCTATCCAATCTTTACATGCTTCTTATGATTTTCAATAATAAAAGGTTAACACGGCTAAAATAATCTGTATAGACAAAAAATCTCACCTAAAAAATCTTAAGGTGAGAACATGTTTACGCTTTTTCTGTTGTAACAAAACTTTGCTTCAACGTCATCACTTTTTCCGTATAGGAACCTGGTTGATCATTGAAAAGTGCAGATGTTCCAACGACATAGAGATCCGCACCGATTTTACTGATAGCAGCAGCTGTTTCTGAATGGATATTGCCATCTACTTCTATCAAGGGTTTGTTTGGTTTCATTTTTAGCTGCTGATTCAAGCTTTTGAGTTTTTCTAAAACATTCTGTTGAAACGTTTGACCCGCAAATCCAGGATTTACAGTCATTACCAGAATCAGTTCAATGACATCAAGGTAAGGAAATAGACTTTCTATTGGGGTTTCAGGATTGATAGCAATCCCCACTTTTATTCCCAAGTCATGAATTCTTTGTATTAATCTCTCAGGCTCTTCTGTTGTTTCAATGTGGAATGTAAGAAAATCTGGTTTCAGCGGTGCAAACATTTCAATATACTTTTCTGGAGTCACACAGGCTAAATGAATATCGGTGGTAAATTTTCCTGTCTGAATAATCGGTTCCAATACATAAGGAGCCATCGCCAAGTTATTTACATAAACACCATCCATCACATCACAATGGAGCCAGTCAATCCCAGCAGCGCGTATATTCTGCAGCTCCTGTCCTAGTGTCAACTGATTTCCACACATAATCGATGCAACTATCCTTTCCATCTTCTCCCCTCCATCATTCATTTCATTGAAAAGCTATGGCTTCATAAAAATTTCCATCGCGGCTTTTACATTGTCCTTCATTGCTGCAGTAGCCTTTAGTGACAGCTCATCAAAGAAAACAGCGTCTTCTGTATTGTTTTCCAAACACTCTTGAACAGCCTTGCCAGCTGCTTTGTTCATATAGGTGTAATAGTTGATTTTACATATACCATTTTTTATTGCTGTTCGATAATTTTCTTCGGATACACCTGACCCGCCATGCATGACAAAAGGTACATCGATTTTTTCTTTGATTTGCAGAATTCGATTTAAGTCAAGCTTCGGTTCTTTCAAATAAATGCCGTGAACAGTCCCAAAACCAATAGCCAAGCAATCAACACCAGTTGCTTCAACAAATTTCCGAGCCAAATCAGGATCGGTATAGACATCCTCCAAGTCCTCGTAATCATCGCTAGAGTCTGAGCCTCGTCCTTCACCGCCACCAACAGCTGAGGTGAAAATATGTCCTAGTTCCGCCTCAACACTAACACCAGCTGCGTGAGCGATTTTCACAATTTCTTTCGTTTCTTCCAAGTTTAATTCATATTCTTTGCTAGAGGCATCATACATGACCGAAGTAAAACCCAATCGAATCGCCTTGACGCACATTTCATAGGAGGCTCCATGGTCTAAATGCACTGCTACAGGTACCTTCGCCGCCTTAGCATACTGAAGCATAATGGGTCCAATTTCTTCCAAGCCAATCAAATTTTCATGTACCTCGGCGTGCTGCAGAATAACCGGAGACTCAAGTTCCTCCGCTGCTTGAATGACCCCGCGGATTGCTTCGAGGTTCGGTACATTAAACGCCCCAACTGCATATTTTTCTTCTTTCGCATCTTTTAAAAGCTCACTCAATGTTACTAACATGAATCTTCCTCCTCGTTTTATTTACTAAAACGATATTCAAGATTTGTTGAGAAAACATCCGTATAGACATAGGAAAGTTCAATCGGTTTACCATCCCAATAGGCCATGTTGTTTACAACCATGACCACTGCAGGATTAGAAATATTCAAATATTCAATCTCTGAGTAATTCGCCATCCGAGCATTCACTCGTTGACTAACGATTTCCGGATAGATTCCAAATTGATTTAAAACCTTCCAAAGAGATTTATCTGTTAAATCAAAGGAACCAATCTCCGGGCAGCGATTGAGGGGAATAAAACTTTCAGATAAGGAATACACCGCGCCATCGACACTCCGTAAGCGCAAAAGATAGAAAACGTACTCATTTTCCGCTATCTTCAATTCCTTACTTAACTTTTGATCTGCTTGAATCACGTTTTTTTTCAACACTTTAGAACTAATTTTCTTTTTACGTGAAACAATGTCCTCATAAAACCCAGAAATATGCATACTTGAAACAATCTTTACATCTCGATTGGGAATAATATATCCTTTTCCTTCTATATAAGTAACAATGCCTTGTCTTTCCAGTGACTCTAAAGCACGCTTAATTGTCGTTCTGCTCACCTCAAAGGTTTCTGATAGCTTTCGTTCACTGGGAAGCGGTTTTCCTTGTCCGCTCAACACTTTGGCTAAATTTTGAATATCATCGCTGATTTTTTTATACTTTGGAATAAATTCTTCCACTTAATAATCCTCCCTTCACTCGTCTTGTCTTGGATAGGGAGATCTATCAAAACAGACAGGCAGCTACATAATAAATAATTATCTGATCAACTAACGTTTCACTATTGATTATAACTGATTTTTTATACAACTACCTATCATACTATAGTTGCCAATATTCCTTTTTTTATTGTATAGCTAAAATTTTATTACTACACGATATTTATCACCCTTAATCGCTGATTCAAAACCTGCTACAACCTCTTCAAAAGGAATGATTTCACTGATAAACGGTCGCATATCTATAACTCTTTCACTGATCATTCTAGACGCCCGAACAAAATCACGACTGTTAGAATTAGCTGTACCAGCGATCGAATAACCGCCTTTATGCAGCTTGTCAGGACTAAAGCTAACAGGCTCATCTGGATAGAAGGATGAGTAAAGAATCACTTTACCAGTATTCGACACCAGCTCCACTGATTCTTCTGCTACACTATGAATCGGCGTCGTATCGAAAACTACATTCGCGCCCAGATTATGACTAATTTCTTTGACCTTCGCTAAAAGATCTTCTTTACAAGACTCAATAATATAGTGAGCCCAACTTTTTTTAG